>ERZ773265.29-NODE-29-length-95322-cov-19.044905_pt1 | contig 95322 bp, 70 predicted proteins | sample MGYA00580512_ERZ773265 | MGnify/ENA primary metagenome ERZ773265 (study PRJEB29015, sample SAMEA2738169) | human oral metagenome | biome: human oral; feature: human-associated habitat; material: saliva | place: China | collected 2183 ... | reverse complement strand
AGTATAACTTCGTTAACAACGGACTTGTCAATGCCGACCGTGCATGGAGTGCTGAACTCGATGAGGTGAAGCGTATTTACCAGTGGGTGGGCTTCAATCTGAATAAAGACAGCCGTCAGGTGAAGTTGACGAATAAGTATCTCGACCGCAATCTCGACCAGTTCTATCTTAAGTGGACACTCCTTGCCGATGGTAAGCCTGTACAGGACGGTACTTTCAAGAAGTTGAATTGCGCTGCAGGTGCTACGCAGACTGTCGATTTGAAATACAACCCTGCTACCTATGCAGGTAAGGAACTCTTCCTCAATATCGGACTTTATACGAAGGAAGCAACGAACTGGTGCGACCGTGATTATCCTGTTGCTGAGTTCCAGCAGCAGTTGGCACAACGCACAGAGGTCCTCGATAAGGTTGATAACACAAAGGCTGATGCCCTTCACGCAACGAAGAATAGCGATGGTGGTTATACCTATGCGAACGGTAAGCAGAAAGTAACATTCGACGGACAGGGCAATATCACAGAGTGGTCATACAATGGTAAGGACCTCTTTGTACAGAATGAAGGTCCACGTTTCGACCGCTATCGTTGGATTGAAAACGATAACCCGATGGAGGCTTATGGTAATGATCCTACCGATAATGGCGTGAAGTCGCAGATAGCTACCTTCCAACTCTCTGACGATGGTAAGACGGCAACCGTGAATGTTACGCAGAACGGCAACTATGGTAAGGCTACTTATAAGTACACTGTCAATGCAAACGGTACGATAGACCTCGCCAGCTCCTTTGAGGCACAGGGCAACGGAGCAAGACGTTTAGGCTTTAGTCTGAACTTCCCAAGCGACATGTCAAAGGTAAGCTACTATGCACGTGGTCCTCGCGCAAGCTATATCGACCGCCTCGATGGCGAAGACTTCGGTCTCTATGAGACGACAGTCAAGGATATGTATGAGCCTTTCGCTCACCCACAGAGCAACGGCAATCGCATCGGACTACGTTGGCTCACCCTCACTAACAACGAGGGCAATGGTGTGAAGGTAGAGACATCGGGTGATGTTGCCTTCTCTCTGACGCCTTGGACAGAGGCAGAATTGCGCACAGCACGCCATGAATGGGAGTTGCCAACATCTAATCGTGTCGTAGCACACTTTGATGCTATTCAGCAGGGTCTTGGTAACAAGTCTTGCGGTCCAGGTCCATTACCAAAGTATGAGATACAGAAAGGTAAAACCTACTCAAACATCGTGCGTTTCATCCCTTTTTCGGAAGCGGCAGATGATATCCCAGACGGAATCTCTGCCGTAGTAAACTCAGCGACAACAATAGCACAAGTCTACGACCTCTCTGGTCGTAGACTCCCTGAACCTCCTGCCAAAGGATTCTATATTCAGAGTGGAAAGGTTCATGTTAACTAACACCTTGCAGTTTTCAGTGCCTATGATTTGACTGTAGGGTAGGGGCGCACGTGGTATTCTTCATTCTAAGGAATGGGTGCCTCGTGCGCCTTTATATTTCAAAATGGCAACTAAAAAGGTTTATGAAAAGTATCTTTCTCCTGCGTAGGGAGGGATAATAAAGGTTCTTCCTAAATATGGATTGATAAACTAAAAGTCTTATATAATAGGCACACGGAGTCACGGAGTGGACGGAGGTAACGCAATATTACGGAGGTGCCGACGGCACAAAGAGCAACGGAGGTGTAGCGTACAGATTCTTGATAACTCTTTTGGGGTAAACACTTTGTAGATAAATTGCTAATAGAATTGGCAAACAAGCTCCGTCACTCTTTGTGCCATCGGCACCTCCGTGACTTCCATTGCTTTGTTTTAATAATTCTCCGTCCTCTCCTTTTCTCCGTGTGACATTTTGTTAGAAACCTAACCTTAAGTGGCAAACCTTATCACTCCAAAATCCTGAAGACCCAAAATAAAGTAAGCCAAAGCTATAATAAAGCAAACTTCTTTCCGTTTTCAAAGAGTGTGCGGAGGCTTAGCACATGGCGTGTTGATGGTAAACACCATTGGTGCGGAGCCTTAGTAAGTTCACAGAAGTCCTCTCTGAAGGGGGAGAAATGGTTAAACCCAAATCGTTCATTAGAGCCTAAACATATTTTGTTTTATTATCGAGCAGATTGTTTGGCTTTGTAACGCAGGCGTAGCGGGCTACGTCAAGTTCCAAAGACACACAAGATGCCGATAAGAAAATAAAAGATGTTAGGAAACAATACCAGAGTAATAAGAATTATACATATTGTGGTCTAATGACCGATTTGGGTTAGACCCTTGTTATGAAGTAGTAAATAAAAAATATCTTTATTATGAAACAAAAAACTAACTACCTATTTCCTTTAGCCATTATCGGCTTATTCTTCTTCTCTATTGGCTTTGCCTTGGGTATCAACTCTTATCTGATGCCAGTATTAGAGAAGTCAATGCACATCTCTGGTGCAGCTTCAAGTCTGTTGCTTGCAGCGACTTTCATACCGTTCCTCTTGTTCGGTATTCCTGCAACCCATTGCATTAAGGCAATCGGTTATAAGCGTACGATGGCTTTGTCGTTTGCTATCTTCGCAGTAGCTTTCGGACTTTTCATTCTCGCAGCGAAGCAGAACTCACTGACATGGTTCCTCATTGCGAGTTTCGTCAGTGGTGCAGCCAATGCCGTTTTACAGGCATCTGTCAATCCATATGTGACGATTCTTGGTCCGATGGATTCGGCAGCACGTCGTATCTCTTGCATGGGTATCAGTAATAAGTTGGCTTGGCCAGTGACGACCCTCTTCATTACTTTGATGATTGGTAAGGGTATTGGCGATACGCAACTCACCGATCTTTACATGCCATTCACCATCATTATCGGTATTTTTTGCTCTTGGGTGTTATCGCATTGATGGCTCCACTGCCAGACGTGAAGGCTGCAGGTGAGGACGAGAGCGATAGTGGCGACGAGGCAGCAGTCAGTTCATATGCTGACGGTAAGACAAGTATTCTGCAGTTTCCACACTTGTTGTTGGGCTGTTTGGCACTCTTCCTCTATGTTGGTGTAGAGACCATCTCGCTCGCTACGGCAACAGGTTATGCAAAGTCGTTAGGTTTGGAGGGTGATAACTACGGATTTATCCCTTCTGTGGGTATGATTGTGAGTTATATCTGTGGTGTAATCTTCATCCCACGTTACCTCTCTCAGGCAGCTGCAATGCGTATCTGTGCTATCATTGCCCTCGTTGGTAGTGTGGCTGTAGCCGTTGTGCCAAACCCTGTTATCTCTGTTTATTGCATCTTCTTGATGGCATTAGGCTGTTCATTGATGTGGCCAGCGTTGTGGCCTTTGGCAATGGCAGACCTTGGCAAGTTCACTAAGTCTGGTGCTTCGCTGCTGACCATGGCGATTGCCGGTGGTGCTGTGATGCCTTGGTTGCGTGGTGTCGTGCAGGATTGCACCTCTTTCCAAACCTCTTATTGGGTCAGTGTCCCTTGTTTCCTCTTCATCCTTTACTACGGACTCGTAGGCTACAAGATTCGTACGAAGAAGGAGGATTTGTAAGGAGTTAAGGAGGATTTGATGTGGAGTTAAGGAGTTAAATGTGAGGAGTTAAGGAGTTAAATGGAGTTAGAGGAGTTAAGACAACACCGCTGACTCATAGGACTGATGTGGAGTTAAGGAGTTAAATGGAGTTAGAGGAGTTAAGACAACACCGCAGACTCATAGGATTGATGTGGAGTTAAGGAGTTAAATGGAGTTAAAGGAGTTAAGACAACACCGCGGATTCTTCCTTCTTTGCCTAATATAATATTCTGCTTCCCCCTTTCACTACCTCCATATTGTAAATAAAAATCAAGTCTTAAAAATAAAAAGAGCATGAATTGGCTTTCAATTCATGCTCTTTTCGCTTCTAAAAGATGCCCTTTTGGACCCTTACTAACGCCCTTTTGAAGTCCAATTAGGCACCTTTTCAAAAGCACCCTTGCAATAGCTTGATAACCAGTTGTTTACAATGGTATCTAAATCGATATGATTTTAGTTCTTTCCCCAGCTTTTTCTTTTGTGTTATGTAATGTTTTTATCTTTAAATTTTCGTCCCTTTAGGGGTGATTATAATTATGAAGTATTGAGTTTAACCTTACTTTAATTATAATGGGTTGTTCGAAGTCTGGAGTTAGTTTTCTTTTCTCACTTCACATTTTATAAGAGTCTTCTAAACTTGTTACGAGCACAAGTTTCAAGCACTTGAAAACTCTTATATTATTTTTACGGAAGTGTTAATTATTGTTTATCTAAAGTGGCTTTGTAGTTGTTTTTTTTGCAAGTGTATAATAATTATATTTCTGTCCTTTTAAATTATGGTTATTTAAAATTTATGTATTATATTTGCAATCACTTAGAGCTAATATTTCATTGATAGTTAAACTATTTCTACAAAATGAGAACGTCAGATTATATAAATATAAGTATATGTCAAGGAGGCATTGTTCGATATTGTTTGTCCCTTCTCTACAAAGGATGAACAGTGTTTTGAGAGTCTTTTTAATGAACATATATTAAAATGTCTATAAATTGCAACTACCCCAATAAAGTATAAATGTATTCGCTATTATTTTCACCACATAACTTATATTCTTGTACTACACAGAGTGAGCGCAGGAATGGTCGACTTAAAAAGGAAGATTTTGTAAAAAAAGTTAATTCAATTGTTGGTGATAAAATAAATGAAGGGACATATTATTTCGCAATAAAAAAATGTTGGGATTTATTTCTCAATAATCATCCCAAGGATTCTGAAGAATCTCTTTGTCAAGATTTGATATTACGAAAATTGTATAATAATATTAAACGAATATATGGAATAAGGCAGTCTAATCGTAATCAGATAGTTAAACAGATGGTCTCTTTATTGAAAGAGAAACCTTCTAAATGGGTTATTCGTCTTGATATACGGAATTTCTATGAAACTATTGAGCGTGAGAAACTTATGAGTAGGTTCGTAGAAGATGGACGTTTGAATTATCAGTCAATATATCTTCTTAAAAATCTCTTTTCTAATTCAAGTATTTTCAAAATGAAAGGATTACCTCGTGGGTTGAATATAAGTTCTGTGATGTCTGAACTTTATATGAAGTATTTCGATTTGGAAATTCGCAGAATGGATGGCGTATTCTATTATGCGCGATTTGTTGATGATATAATAATCTTTTGTAGTAGTAGTAATTCACAAAAGAATGTTTGGACGAAAGTTCCTGAATTATTGGATAAACTGGGATTGCAACTTAATGAATCTAAATCATACAAGGCTGGTAATGATCAGGAAGATTTAAATCTTACCTATCTTGGTTATACTTTTATTCTTAAAAAAAATAATGATTTAGAAATAGCAATAGCAGATAAGAAAATAAATGTTATAAAGACTCGTATAACAAAGAGTTTTGTGCGATTTGCTAAAGATGGAAATTTTATTAAGTTGAAGAATAGAATTAAATTTCTTACGGGCAATATCACTATTAATAATCCTTCTACTTTATTACCAATTAGAATTGGAATCTATTTTAATTATAATATGATAACTTCAAGGGCTTCATTATATGAGCTTGATAAGTACTATCAGAAATTACTGCATTGTAGAACGGGACGTTTGGGATTAAAATTAAAGAAAAAAATTAACGTAAATCAAGTAGAAGAGTTATCTAAATATTCTTTTGTTTTTGGTTTTGAAAAGCATGTAAGACATTATTTTACATCTGCAATGATTGCGGACATAACTAATTGCTGGCGATGAGTAAGAATATAGATTTAAACAACATATATAGAGTTCTTTTAACAGAAGTCTTACCATATGAGATTCCTTTAATGCTTGATAATGAAGGGTTCTATCTTAATATGCAAGATAAAGAATTACAAGATATATTCTATCAGACTTTTCAAGGGAAACTTAAGAAGTGGACAATCCCTTTCGATTACTCTGTTCGTAAATATGGTGGAGATAAGAGTCGTAAACTTAGTTTAATGCATCCCTATATTCAGGTAGAATGCGCAAAATTTTACGAAAGTCATGATTATTATATGCTCTCACTTTGTAGTAATAGCCCTTTTTCTATTCGCTATATATCAGAGCGTGCAAAATGTATATTCAAGGTAGAAGAATCGGAAACTAAGGAGGAGGAGAACCAGAACCGTATAGAGATATTAGATGAAGAAGTAGATAAATTATATCGTTCGTATTTCAGTTATAAGCGTTACGATATGATGTATAAGTTTTTTACCAGTGGTGATTATCTTCGCTTGGAACAAAAGTATTCCCATCTGATGAAGATGGACATTGCTCGTTGCTTCTATCATATATATACTCATACTATTGCATGGGCTGTTAAGGGCAAAGAACAAGCTAAAGAGCTAATCGGAAAAGAAACCTTTGAAAATGCCTTTGACACCCTTATGCAGCATGCAAACTACAATGAAACGAATGGAATAATTGTTGGTCCAGAGATCTCTCGAATATTTGCAGAAGTTATATTGCAACGTATTGATATAAATGTGGTTAATCGCCTAAAGCAATCACCATATTCATTAACGCTCGGTCGTGATTATGAAGTTAGAAGATATATTGATGACCATTATATTTATGCAAATAATGAAGAAACACTTTGCTCTATATTAGATGTTTACAAAGATGAATTTCAGTTGTATAAGCTTTATATTAACGAGAGTAAACTTGAGTTTTTAAAGCGACCTTTTGTTTCAGATGTTGCAGTTGCAAAAAAAGAACTTGCAGAACTAAAAAATAGTATTTCTGAGCGGTGGTTAGTGAAGGATGAAAAAGGCAAATATAAACATTCTATAAAGAACGAGATGAGTTCTTTTTCATCCATCGTAAATAAATTTTGTTCAATTACATATAGATATAATCAAAAATATGGAACACTAAATCGATATTTTCTTACCTTGATAAGCTCACAGCTATGTGAAGAATCTAATAAAGAATACGCCAGTGAGGTAACAGGTAAACTACTTTTGATGTATCTTGAAGTTGCCTTTTATGTTTTCTCTTTGGATATGAATGTATCTGCATCTATAAAGCTGTGCCGCATACTATATGAACTTCATAAATGGGCAGAGAAATGTATTGACAAAACAATATTGCCAGAATTAGAGAATAGAATTTTTCGTGAAATAAAACGATGTTTGGATATTTATGAGGTTAATAAAAAAAACGATGAGATTAATCTTGAAGCGCTTAATTTATTACTATGCCTCAGTCGTATAATGCAAACATCCATATCGCGAACACAATTACTTAGACTCTTTAATATAAATAAGGGAGGTATAGACGAATATAAACAACAAAACTACTTCCAGATATGTACTCTATTATATATTATAGGTTCAGATATAACCTATGATGATATTAGAAAAAATATCTTAGAAGAAATAAAACGTCGAGTAAAAGAAGAAAATTCGATGTGGCACGCAGATACAGCAATGCTTTTTTTTGATGCTATAGTTTGCCCTTTTTTCAAGAAAAGTGAAAGAAAAGAGATCATAGAAGAAGCGTTTAGAGATACAGAAAATACAGCATATAAAAAATTAAAATCGTATAATAAGACAGGGAGATGGTTTTTCAATTGGGATAAAAAATGCGATTTATCATACTTGTTATCCAAGAAAGAATATCATTCTCCATATGAGTAATATTTATATACGGAATCAGCGAAAGCCCGAAGAGACAGTTCTGCGGAAGTAATCCATGATCAAGATAACGACCAAAGAATATACATTCAATTAGAGTTACTGACTTAATTTAGAACTTGAGAGTTCTAAGTTATAGTTCAATGAATGCATTTGTAACAAAGAGAGAATGAGAGGATTTATCCTCACACACTAATGACCCTCAGAGGCTGTAGTTGATTCCGTTTTATATATTTGAATAGTTGGTAATAGATCAAGTGGAAATATATGTTAGAAGAAATAATAGTGAGGGGTTGAAGCAAGCTTATCCTAACTCGGAGGAACGTATTCGCCACATCTTTAAGCATCAAGTGTATGGATTGGCTCCAACGGAGTGTATCTATCGTATCGCATTACGTTATATCCTTGGCTTCGATGAAGACATTCATATCGCAGAGGCCGACCATCATTTGCGACAAGCTGATAGTCTACCAGCTGCTAAAGATGGCACAATGGAAGAGTTCTTGGATAAAGTGTTTTAAGCTAAATTGGTTCTTGCAGGAATAGACTCTAACCGACTTGTTTTTGACGTTGCTGTCACTGCTGTCACACTTTAGGTGGTCGTAATGTGCTGAGAAAGAGTTGGTTCCTGCAAATGTTAAAAGTGACAGCAAACAAAAAATAAACTTATAGACTACGAATTTCTCTAATGCCACAAATCATTCTTGCTTACTTATTCGTGCCATTCGTGTAATTCGTAGTTAACTTTATCCTTTGACGACTACGAATTTCTCTAATGACACGAATCATTCTTGCTTACTTATTCGTGACATTCGCTTAATTCGTAGTTAACTTTATGCTTTGAGTAATAGTTTTTGAGAAATAAAAAAGCAAGTTGATAAGTTTATTACAACTCATCAACTTGCTATCATATAACTCGTTTACTCGTCAACTCGTTAACTTGTTAACTTGCATAACTCGTCAACTTTCAAACTCCCTACCATCCCTTCTTGGTTTGGTAGCTTTGCTTAGTCTGATTATTTTGCTTCGTCTTTGAATCACTGCTAACGCATAGAGGACGGATGTTATACATGTTGTACTTAGGGTTGTTACCACTTCCGCTGCCGTTAACAGTACCTGGATATAGCCAGCCATTGTTCATGTAGTAAGCTGAGAAAGCTGTTGCCTGTGCGTAGTTGCAGCGGTTAGCGTCAGAAGTCCAGTAGTAAGCCTGACCACCTGGACGCTGGAGACGTGGCGCACCGTCGTTATACTCGGTGTAAGCACCAGCGAATGGGAAGAACACACCCTTATCGATATCCTCCTTAGAGAACTTCTTCATACGTGTGTTATGGGCATTGTACTTACCGACATAGATACCATTTGGACGGTTTGTGTTACCAATGATATGGCCGTTCTTATCGAGTACCTTACCCTTCTTGCAAGCAGGAACGGTTGGGTCGAAGAGCACACCGACGATGATGTTACAGCCGTCTTGATAATAACCAACATACTCACCCGTCTTTGCCATCAGATTATCGAAGTCGGCCTTTGTAGGCATCATGAACTTACCATTAGAAGCATAGTAAGCAAGGTCGCCATAGCATCTGTTCTGAATTACAGCCTGGAGATTACCCATATGATATGAATAATAACGTGAGTAACTGTAGCTGTAATTGTTTGCACCAGCGATATTGCCCCAACGGAAATGGTCGAAAGCAGAGGTGTTGAAGGCACGTGGGAGGAAATCTGGATAGAGATTGAATGGATCAGAATTGGTATAGAAGTAATCCCAAGCCTGCTTAGCAAGTCTGTAGCCAGGAACCCAACCCTCTAAATTCGTGCAAGGCTCATACTGCAAGTTGTATCTTCCCCACTTTGTTCCGTCAATGTTAATGCATGGAGTACAAGATACGACAACATCTTCGAGATAGTATTTTGCACGCTGGCAGTTGAAAGGTTCTTTGATTTCGTGGTGGTATATTTCTCCATCTTCAGTTTCAACAGTAAGCACTGGAGCAAAATGTGTGTCAGGAAAGAGTGCTACAAAGAAGGTATCCAATGGTGCTTCAGCTTTTACGGTCAAGTTTTCCTTAGGAGCATATGTCATTTTTCCTGTGGCAAGGTCAAACTCTGCCTTGGTGTAGACATTCTGAAGTGTCAAACTCTTAATCTTCTTCAAAGGCTGTCCCTTGTAATGTATAGTCACTCCAAAAACAGAGTACTGCTTATCAAAGGCTACATCTGCCAAGGCATTAACACCTTCAGACGAAATGTTCTTTACCTTATTCCAAGAGTAATCGAAGAATCTGAAGTTCTCAACGGTACCATTCTGATGACCCTTTACAACTTCACCCTTGTCATAAACAGTATTCTCATCCAATCCTAAATTAACAATACCCAGACGTGTATCAGTCGCATCATATCTGTAAGGATAGAAAACTGCTAACTCATCGCCATCTTTCCAATGAACATCACCTACAAACTTAGAGAAAAATCCGCTCTCTGCAATAGACAGATAATCGTAATCCTTACGTGGGGAGGTAATATTGTAAGCAATGAGACGGTCGCCTTTATTCCATGTGATAGGCTTTGTAAGCGACACATTCGTACGTGTCATAGGTGCCTGCACCTCTCTAACAGTAAATGAACGAGTAGCCGAACCTGCCACAGCAGATTGTTCATCAGTCACTTCAGTAGAACAAGAAGCAAAAATTAAAGTGGTTGCACTTAGTAATAGTGTGTAAAAACTTTTAATGGTCATGATTTTAAGTTTTTAGTTATCTGTTAAATGTTAGAACGTTAATCTTCAAAATTGGTGAAGTAATCCTCTTTTGCTGCAGGAGAAGGAGTGCCTACCTTTACAGAGCCCCAACTATCTTTTGTCTGACCAATAGGAGGGGTGTTAGGAGGACAAGGAGCTTTTTTGCCACCTGGTGTAAAACCTCCATTATAACCGCCGCCACTCCCACTCAACAAGTGACTTTCCATCTCAACTTTTGTACACGCTGTGTACGGTTTCAAATAATTCTTCATATAAATTCCTTTTTGGGTTATTTCAATTTTAATTTTTATGAATAATAGGTTCTATATATATACATTTTTTCGAGTCAAGTTCTATCTGAAGATGTAACAAGATATAGCAAGTTAACTTACGAAAATCTCTCCTTATATATAAGAGGTATTATACGCAAAATCCAGATATACTATACGCATTTTTTTAAGTGTAACATAAACTTTGACGAAGCAAAGATATACAAAAAACGTATACACAATTAGATTTCTATTGATAAAAATAACTAATAAAGATTTACGAATCTGACATTCTTAAATTACGTAAAATTCAGTGTTAAATAGACTTTCAAAAGCAAAAATTCTAACTAAAAAACACAACCAAAATACAACATAAGTTAAGCGAGGAAACAAGGCTTAACCCCTTTAAGCATAAGAAGTTGGTTTGTTAAGTGTAAAAAATATACTTTTCGGGTGCTACTTAGGGTAAAAAGCTGGTTTAAAAAGAGATATAAAAGGCTTACCTTTTCTCTCATCAAGATAGTAGTAAAGTGCTACGACTTTCCTATGTAATAAATATGCAAGTTATGATGTTGGGATTAACTTAAATTCTTTTATATTAAAATGTCAATATCAGAATTGACTTAATCAGTAAAAGGGTGGGTGCGTAGCTACGAAACCATGTTAAAAAGCATATAACTTGCAAGCTTTTTTATACGAAAACTTAAAAACTTCTTCACCTCTTAATATGCAAACTTATGCATATTTCACAACTTAAGAATTACGTTTCACAATTAATCGAACGGAGTTCTTATCCGTATATCAGTGTTTATAAATATAATCACGTCGCGCATATATACATATTACGGAGCTATATGAGACGATATAAAACAAAAACTTGCCAACGAATCGCACTTCACTGAGTTGTCCGAAGACAGCTCAACGCTGTACGAGCGTTGGCAAGATTATATTTAAACCTGCAGCTTTAAGAAGGGAACTTCCTAAAGAGAAGGATTAGAATGCAGTTTACTGAAATGTAGCTACATAGAATCCTCCATTGCTTTCTGCAGTATTTACAATAACCTTACTCTTGGTAAATTGCAATGAGTATGCCCAGTTTTCACCTGGAGAAGCACTTGATGACCAATAAGATCCAGTCTGTCCAATTTCTGTTAACTGACCGTTACCAATATATTGACCCAAAGCTGGTAAAAAGAAGTATCTATTTGCAAAATAGCCTGCAGGCGCACCTTGAGTAGGAGTCACTACCAATTTATAAAAGTTTTCACGCATATCCGTATATCCTGGACCTTGATCTGATTTGAATGATGTCAGCATATTGATAAGTGATTTTTCACGGAACCACATACCACCCTTATACAAATGACCCATTGCTGTCCACAGTTTATCATCATCCCAATGTGGATCACCATTCTTTACATACCATGCCAGCTCATTAGCGTTAGGCAGATTCTTACAAGAAAACGTTGCATCGAAACGACCAAAGCCATCATTATCATGGTAGTATCTATCACTACCATAAGTTGGGAAGTTTGAACTGCTTTCGTATGCAAGCACAGGCTGCGATGGATTAGCAGAGTTCCACTCGTAACCATTCCAATAGTTCTTCTGTGCATCCCACATGTAATACTTACTGCCGTCGTAATCCGTTACATTGATATTAGCAGTCATATCATAGTAGTCGTTCTTCTCATATTTGAACGAATCGTATGTCTTAGTAATAGCACCCTCAACGTTTGTTACATAGTCCTTGATCCAATAACGAACAGTCAAGGCGTGTGTACCTGGGCGGATAACAACATAGGCACCATTGGTTTTTACATCTGCTGCGCTGGTATTCAAAGAGAAGCCATTAGCATAAGAACCGCTACCCTTTGTTGTCATTGTGATAGTCTTACCGCTACCCGTACCTGACAATTCACCTGTTGTTGTGTCAAGTGTGTAAGTACCAGTAAGGTCATTGTCAGATGTCACTTCAATCTTTGTCAGCTGACAATTCTTTACTGCTGTATTGTTTGTAAAAGGCTGGAACACGAGGATAGCAGCCTGATGGTCGAGACGGAAGTTAAATACGCCATTACCACCTGTTGCATCTGCTGTACCACAGTCACCTGCCTCACCAATATGTGTGGTGCTATTAGGCTGTGCCTGACTCTGTGTGCCAGAGATTGTTACGTTGTTGTTAAGACCATTCTTACCAGGGTAATACACCTTATAAGTAGTGCTATTTGTGTACTTACCAGGAACCATGAACTTAAAGCTGGCAGTCTTCTCTGTCGGAGCATTGCTACTCTTGTTCCAAGTTCCGTTATCATCCTTCACGTAGATATGATCACCAGCCTCCCAGAAGAAAGCACCGTTGTCATAGTTGAGTGATGTACGTGTTGCAGCAGCACCTGTCACGAATGAAGTCAGGTTGCTATTCTTTTCAGTGTTTGTCTCTACAGTTTGTGCTACATCTTCATTAGAGCAAGATGCAAAAGCCATTACGATACCACACAATGCTACTAATGATAGCAGGCGCACCTTAAAAGTATGTTTTCTCATTATTAATATAGTCTTTTTATCCTAATTACTTAATTATATTAAAACTCTCATTTGATTAATCTTCCCACAAAGAAGTATGTCCATTACTTGACGAAGTCTCGTCGCCAACCTCAAGCCACTCAAGTGCTTGTTTTGCATTATTAGCGTTAGGACCTTTCTTGTGATTACCAGGTTTATGCTGACTAGGGAATGATGTATTTAATATAGAACTCTCACTGTTGATGCTCATTATCTCTGTCTGAGGCTTCTGATATCCCAATTTAATCTTATTCTGTTTCATAACTTATGGTATAAAATGCTGTTTATTTACTTATTTTATTATCCTTATTCTTAATTTGTAGGACGTAAGAATATTTACACTCACTCTTTAAAAGTGGGAGTATAAGGGTGATATTGAACTGGTTTTTAATCCTTATTCTGTTATCCTAATTGAAGAACTTTATGCAGTTTCACACTGCTCTTTTTACCTTATTATTTAATATCAAGGCTTTGTTCGTTCTTAATTATATTTATCCCCAAATTACATCCTTTTAGTAATTAATTCTCATTTTCGGTTGCAAAATTACTGAAATAATTTCAATCTCGCAAGATTTTAATTAAAAACAACCCTCATTTTTTTCATTTTTTCACTTGCTTTCTTTATGACTAATAAGCTCTTATAAGTAGTGAGAATGCGAAGTTATGAGGCTAAAAAGGGTCTGAAGTTAAAGGCATTGATTAGAAATAGAACAAAGACTTATATACTTGTAGGGTATGACTATCCTTAATGAGGCGACCTTACGATGCGGGATAAACTACAAGTTAAAAGCAAATATATACTATGTCTACCCTTTTTCTACAAGCAAATGATTCTCATGCTAATTGATATTTGTAAACTATTTTTGTGCAACTCAAAACCAATACATGCTCTTTAAGCTTCTTAAAGACGCCTAATTGACTTGCAAAAGATGCCCTTTAAGACCCTTACTAACGCCCTTTTGAAGGCCTATTAAGCACCTTTTATGTTGCAAATTTATAACCAACTGATTTTCTGTTGATTGCAAACTTGCTTTTTTATTCGTGTTTTGTCTTTATTTACAGCTGTTTTATTTGAAATTGTGTAATGATTTTTCAAACCTTTATTTGCGGATTTTTAAAGGCTAAAAAGAAATGATTTTCAATGTTAGAGGGTGATAATAGGGTAGATTGTTGACAGTCTTAGCTATGTTTTTGTTTGATAAGTAACTTCGATTCTTCCGTTAAAGCAATACGAAAATCGTTCACACATTTAACGGAAGAACCAATAATTCTTTTGCGTTTCTATGATAAGGAAGAACTAAAATCAGAATTTCTCGTTTGGAGTGACATTCTTACATTTGGGTATATATAAGAATATTCAGAGTAAAAATGTCATCTTAAAATAAACACATAATGATTTATTACTTGGCCTTATCGTTTCGTCTTGCCAAATAAATCAGCGTGTGTTCCTGTATTCATCATGAGCAAGGTCAATTCTGTGTTGTTCTGTTCCCATATAAGCAACCAGTCAGGTTGTATATGGCATTCCCATTGTCCACCCCTATTACCATGTAACAAGTGAGGTCTAAATTGGACAGGAACTCTCTACCGTTAGTTACCAATTCGTTGATAACCTCTTTGAGCTTATCCATTGGCAGCCCACGCTTCTTGCATCGTTTGAGGTCTTTCTCAAACTGGTGTGTTGTCAAGAGTTTATATGCTATCAGATGCCTAACTTGGAAAACAATTCATCTGCATTAGCATACTCGTTGACACGCCCTTGTTCCTTGTCATTAAGTGCCTGTTCGTAAGCGGTGTGCTTAGTTGTGGTTTTATGTACCGTCCACCCCATACGTTTTACGAGCGACTTCAATAACGATGTATCAGCCTTGGGAATTTCCAAGGAATAGGTGTCTGTTATTGTACTATCTGTATTCATTACTTGTCCTCCTGTTTTTTTGTTTATATTGCAAATATAGTCTTTTCTTTTGAGAGGTGCAAGAGAATAAAAGAAAAAGCACCAAATGATAATTCAAATGATGCTTTATAAAAGTATCCTCATCAGTACGTCATAATTACTACTATAATTCAGAATTCATAATTTATAATTCACAATTCATAATTCACAATTCATAATTATGATTACCGATATAGCTCAAGGGTTAAACTCAAATCATAAAGTTCAAAGTTCAAAGTTCAAAGTTCAATGTTCAAAGTTCAATGTTCAAAGTTAAGTTCCACTTGTTTCTTTGTCGTTTGAAATAAAAATCGTAACTTTGCAGCCAAATTATTATATAATAAGGTATTAGAAAAAGATGATTACACTTTCAAACCTTGCTATCCAATTCGGCAAGAGAGTTCTATACAAGGACGTTAACTTAAAGTTTACACCAGGTAATATTTACGGTGTCATTGGAGCCAATGGTGCTGGTAAATCAACCTTGCTTCGTGCCATTTCTGGCGACTTAGAGCCAAACAAGGGAACAGTTGAGTTAGGACCAGGTGAGCGTCTGTCGGTATTGGAACAGGACCACTTCAAATATGATGAGTATAAGGTAATGGACACGGTCCTCATGGGGCATGATGCGCTTTGGCAGAACATGAAAGAGCGTGAGGAACTATATGCTAAGCCAGAGATGACTGAGGAGGATGGTAATCGTGCTGCCGACTTAGAGTTGAAGTTTGCTGAGATGAATGGATGGGAGGCTGAAAGCAATGCTGCACAGTTACTCCAGAACCTTGGCGTTAAGGAGGATTTGCATGAGAAGCAGATGTCACAGCTCTCAAATACTGAGAAGGTGCGTGTGATGTTGGCTAAGGCTCTCTTTGGTAAGCCAGAGAACTTGTTGCTCGATGAGCCTACCAACGACCTCGACCTTGAGACCGTTGAATGGTTAGAGGATTATCTCGGTGAGATTGACGAGCATCAGACAGTATTGGTTGTATCGCACGATCGTCACTTCCTTGACTCTGTCAGCACACAGACAATCGATATCGACTTCGGTAAGGTAACCGTCTTTGCAGGTAACTACTCATTCTGGTATGAGAGTTCACAGTTGGCTTTACGTCAGGCTCAGAACCAGAAGATGAAGGCTGAGGAGAAGAAGAAGCAGTTGGAGGAATTCATCCGCCGATTCTCTGCCAATGTTGCTAAGAGTAAGCAGACAACATCACGTAAGAAGATGTTGGAGCGTCTGAACGTAGAGGAGATTCGTCCATCAAGCCGTAAATATCCGGGTATTATCTTCTCTATGGAGCGCGAACCGGGTAACCAGATTCTTGAGGTTGAGAACTTGAAGGCTGTTGATGAGGACGGAACAGTACTCTTCGATAATGTGAACTTCAATATTGAGAAGGGACAGAAGGTAGTCTTCCTCTCTCGCAACTCAAAGGCTATGACTGCGCTCTTCGAGATTATCAATGGTAATCGTGAGCCTGATGCTGGTACGTATAACTGGGGTGTGACAATCACTACGGCTTATCTCCCATTGGATAATACCGAGTTCTTCGATTGTGATTTGAACCTCGTTGACTGGTTGTCACAGTTCGGACCAGGTAACGAAGTGGCTATGAAGGGCTTCTTGGGTCGTATGTTGTTCAAGCAGGAAGAGGTTGAGAAGAAGGTGAATGTACTCTCTGGAGGTGAGAAGATGCGTTGTATGATTGCACGTATGCAGCTTCAGAATGCCAACTGCTTGATTCTTGATACGCCTACCAACCACCTTGACTTGGAGAGTATTCAGGCGTTCAATAACAACCTGATTGGCTTCAAGGGTAATATCCTCTTCAGTTCACACGACCATGAGTTTATTAACACCGTTGCTGATCGTATCATTGAGTTGACTCCAAAGGGTACCATCGACAAGCTGATGAGCTACGATGACTATATCCACGACGAGCAGATTAAGGAGCAAAAAGCAGGAATGTACTAAGATTGTCAAAACATGGCATACTATTTGCAAGGGTATGCCATGACAAATAGTGCAATAAAATTATGAGTAAGAAAGAGAAAAATATAAAGGTTGAAGGCGAAGAGTTGGAGTTGAATAACGAAGAAACAACCCAGAACTACGCTGAAGCACAGGCGGAAGACGCTAACGGAGGGGAGATTCCTGCAAAGGAAGAACTTGACCCATTGGTAGCTGCACAGAACGATGCTGAGCAGTGGAAAGACAAGTATATCCGTTTGGTTGCTGAATTTGAGAACTACAAGAAACGTACACTGAAGGAGAAGTCAGAACTGATTCTCAACGGAAGTGAGAAGACTGTAGCTGCTATTCTGCCTATCCTTGACGACTTTGAGCGTGCTACTGCCGATAAGACAGAGGACCCACAGGCAATTAAAGAAGGTTATGAACTTATCTATAAGAAGTTTTTGAAGGCCTTGGAGACACTTGGTGTACATAAGATTGAGACCGATAATGCCGACTTCGATGTCGACTACCATGAGGCTATCGCTATGGTTCCTGGTATGGGCGACGATAAGAAGGGCAAGGTTATCGATTGTGTACAGACTGGTTATACGCTCAATGACAAGGTTATCCGTCACGCAAAGGTAGCAGTAGGACAATAGTAAGATGGCAAAAAGAGATTACTATGAGGTACTCGGAGTAAGTAAAGGTGCCTCTGAAGACGAGATAAAGAAAGCATACAGAAAACTTGCTATTAAGTATCATCCTGACCGTAATCCGGATGATCCTGAGGCTGAAGCAAAATTCAAAGAGGCTGCTGAGGCTTATGATGTACTGCACGATCCACAGAAACGCCAACAGTATGATCAGTTTGGTTTCGATGCGCCTGGCGGTGGCTTTGGTGGTGGTAATCCATTCGGTTCAGCTGGTGGCTTCTCTATGGACGATATCTTCTCTATGTTTGGCGATGTGTTCGGCGGACATGGCGGAGGATTTGGCGGCTTCGGAGGTGGCGGTCATCAAGCCCCTAAGTACCGTGGCTCTGACCTTCGTTTAAAGGTTCGTCTGTCGTTACAAGAGGTTGCTACGGGTGTTACCAAGAAGTTTAAGGTGCGTAAAGACGTTCCTTGCGAACACTGCCACGGCACTGGTGCTGAGGAGGGTAGCGGAACTGAAACTTGCCAGAACTGTCATGGTTCGGGTGTTGAAATCCGTACACAGCAGAGTATCTTCGGCATGATGCAGACCCAGACTACTTGTCACGTATGTAATGGTGAGGGAACTATCATTAAGAACAAGTGTACTCACTGTCATGGTGAAGGCGTTGTAAAGGGCGAAGAAGTTGTTGAAATCAACATCCCAGCGGGTGTAGCTGAAGGTATGGTGGTCAATGTTCCGGGTAAGGGTAATGCTGGTAGACACAATGGTGTGGCTGGTAATATCCAAGTATATATCGAGGAGGAACCTAACGACACCTTCATTCGTGACGGACAGAACGTCATCTATAATCTCTTGCTCGATTTCCCAACAGCTGCCTTAGGAGGTCAGGTGGATATCCCAACCATTGATGGCAGCAATGTAAAGATTAAGATTGAACCAGGAACACAGCCAGGTAAGACGCTCCGCCTACGTGGTAAGGGTCTTCCAGCAGTACAAGGCTATGGCAGCGGTACTGGCGATTTAGTGGTTCACATCAGTATTTACGTTCCAAAGGAGTTGAATAAAGAGGAGAAGAAAATCATCGAAGACTTACGCCAAAGCGAAAACTTCCGTGGTGATAACAGCACTAAACGCTCTATCTTCGAGAACTTTAAGAAATTGTTTAGTTGAGCGAGTTGACGAGTTTGACGAGTTGACAAGTGAACAAGTTGCTTGTAGACAGAGTAAATAAAAGACAAAGTAACAGATGAACATATCTTAAGTTGACGAGTGAACTAACAAGTTGACGAGTAAACGAGTTTTTAATTAGCAATGAGTTTACAAACAAAATTGAAATAATGCTTATATGCCCCATTAGACTTCATTGGCTAATGGGGCTAAATCATTTCATCACCTATCATCACCCTTCATCATCCTATCATCGCAATTCATCAACACCCAACACCCATCACCCAACACCCACCCATGACCTACCAAGAAACCGTAGAATATCTATTCAATAGCACACCCGTCTTCGAACACGTCGGGGCATCTGCTTACAAAGAAGGACTTGAAACAACAAAGGCTTTGGATGAGCACTTTGGTCATCCACATACTCACTTCCTTTCAATCCATGTTGCAGGAACCAACGGAAAAGGTTCATGCTCCCACACGTTGGCAGCTATCCTCCAAGCTGAAGGATATAAGGTCGGACTCTATACCAGTCCTCACCTCGTTGACTTCCGCGAACGTATCAGAGTCAATGGAGAAATGATATCTGAACAGGAGGTTATCGACTTTGTTGAACAGAAACGCAACTTCTTTGAGCCACTCCACCCTTCTTTCTTTGAACTCACAACAGCCTTAGCTTTTAAGCACTTTGCTGAGCAGAAGGTTGATATTGCTATCATCGAAGTGGGCTTAGGTGGTAGGCTCGATTGTACAAACATTATCACTCCTATCCTATCGATTATCACCAATATATCACTCGATCACACCCAGTTCCTCGGTAATACGCTCGGAGCTATCGCAGCAGAGAAGGCTGGTATTATCAAACATCGTGTACCAGTCATTATTGGTGAGTCTGTCCCTGAAACACAGATTGTTTTCAAGGCAAAATCACAGAAAGAGGATGCCCTCATTGTCTTTGCTGAAGACATCCCTGCAGTGCTTTCTTCTCGCCCTAACCCCGATGGTGGTATCGCTTATCAAACTCGTTTCTTTGGCGATTTTGTGGGCGAATTAGGTGGTAGCTATCAAGAGAAGAACGCTAACACGGTCTTAACAGCCGTCATGCAACTGTATAATAAAGGTGTTATCAAGAACGCAGAGAGTATTGCTAAAGGTTTTGCCAATGTTTGCGAACTGACGGGCTTAATGGGTAGGTGGCAGAAACTGCAGAAAAATCCATTGGTCATTTGCGACACAGGACACAACGTTGGCGGATGGACTTACCTCTCCCAACAAATCAAACGTCAACAATGTAAGCAGAAGCGCATTGTTTTTGGTATGGTGGATGATAAAGACCTTCACGCTGTCATGTCCATGCTCCCCGATGATGCCATTTACTATTGGACACAACCAAGTACACATCGTGCTTTCCCTGCAGAGAAGGTTGCCGAAACAGCCAACGATTACGACCTACACGGAAAGATCTACCCAACCGTCCTTGAAGCCTACCAAGCTGCCCTTCAAGATGCTGACGAACAAGATTTTATCTTCGTTGGCGGTTCCAGCTATGTGGTTGCCGACTTGCTGACAAACCTACAAAAGAAATAGCAAAAGTCCCTTCCTTATTGACTCCATATTACTAAATAAAGTTTGATTTTAGTTTGCTGTCATTTTTAACATTTCACCTTACATGCTTATAATCAATATATTATAAGCATCTAAGAGGTGACAGAAGTGACAGCAAAGTAAATCTTGAAGAGATTATTTTACTATAACCAGCAGAAAAATATCGGTTTGTGGTTGGGCTTGGCTGTTATACTGTATTACAATGGGAAGAGGGGATTTATCAATGGACAAGTATGCGAAGTATTTGTGCTACGCATACTATCCATTGCACTTGGTTTTATTGTGTATTGTAAGATAAAATTGGGGAAGCTCCCCCTCTTGCATATAGCATTATAACTATATGGCATATTTTTCAATATGATATTTATATAATATTAGGTTCAATTTTATATAAACTATAACCATTATGAAATCCCCAATAAATGCGCTTTCGTCCAACAATAGCTAGAATTAAACCTATTACAGAATCATCTACCTCTGTTGACAAGACTATTTCCTTGATTGATGCTTCATCTCTGCCTGATGGCCGTGGATTATCCTCTGGATGTGTATGCCATTCACCAAAATAAATACGCGTGTGTGCTGATGTCTCAAACTCATGCTCTATAATCATATTGGCTTTTTGAAAATCACGAATACAACCACAAGTTGAAGCCTTACCTTCAATACAACAAGAATCAGACACTCCATTTATTCTGTAATGCAGACTTCCTACAACAGAACCCAAGAGTATACCACAATCCTCATTTCCAGTCACCTGTCTTAATGACATTAATTTATCAACAACTTCGGCAGTTACTTCAAATACGATTTCATTAATTTTTATAGATTCCACTCGCTTACATGGCCTATTTTCAGCTCTTCCAAAGGAGCGTTTAAAGAGATTCCCTTTGCTTTTGCGTATTGTATATTTCCTTCCCATCTGAAACAAGTTGATTTGTCTGGATTAGTAACCAGCTGGTTAATAATAGGGTAAAATGCTGACAGCATCAATGTAATATCATTACCAGAATAATTGGTATATTCACCATTGCAACCAGCCTCTTTCTTAACAAATTTATCAGGATGATGCTTGTATTCGTCGTCTGCTATAAGATTATACTTATAAAGCAGATATTCATCCTTACTGTAAAGTGTTAGCTCACTTTGCATTTGTGAAGGATTGATATAAACCATATGCGCAGCAATGGCGTATGGTTCCAACCATAGAATAAAGACAGGAATACTTATCTCACCTTCCCTAACTCTATCAATAACAAAGATGTTTGTCATCACATCTCCTGTACAGAGGAACATAACAGTACTCTTATTGATATTAATTAAAGAATTGGGAACAAGTTCCTGTAAAGAGGAGCAAATATGTGTCACATTCCTTTCAGGTCTAACAGCATGAAGATAATCTTCCATTGCAACTGCTTTGAGCTTATACAAGGAATCGAAACCGAGAAAGTGGCGGCCTATATTTTCGGTCCGGAGTGTATCGTAATCAATTAACGTAAAAGTAGCACTGTTCCAACCACTAAGATAGAAAACGAGATTTGATCCCACACTCCCTAAGCCCACTATAATAAAATTTTTCTCTTTCATCATAAATCCAGCAGTCCTGCTAGCTATACGTTTTGAAGAATACACGTACCCTAATATCCGTTGTTGCCTCTGGTGCTTTCCTTCAAAATGTAATAAGACATCGCTTGGATTTAACTTTCTGGAGAATCCATTTCTATGTTTCAGCCGACATTGTTTGTTGATACGAAATCCCCCAATACAAAAATCAGATAATTTAAAAAGAATCTGGCCACCATTCTCATGATTGACATACTTGATAATTTCTTTCCGTTCCTCATTAGAAACCCTTTGAAGTATATCTTGAAAGGTAAAATCATAGGGTGGAGTTTCTGGAACAGAGAGCGATGTAATGAAAAGAGAGTCTTGCTTTATTACTCCTTCTATATGTTCTATCCATTCTTTAAAACTTGTGTCCACTCCTTCTTTTGGAACTACCATCACACGTGATTGACGTATTGATTTTTCATCCCTAAGTGTAAAATTCCAAAAGTAAGTATCCATTAGGCACGTTGCGTTTGGAAAAGATTTGTAGATAAGATAGTAACTTATTGGTCTTTCCTCATTATGGTAACATTCAATCCAATAGCTGTTAATTTCTTCCGTAAAATCACCGACATTAGACTTCGATATACCAGTCTCCAGTAATTTTACTGCTTTGTCTAAACAGCATTGAACAAGAGCCAAAGGATTGTCTGTTCTAAAGCTCGCACTTTCAGGCATCAAGCACAATTTACCGTTTGTCTCTACATGAGGCATATAACCAAATTGTTCATCAATAAAATATACAACCGGGAGAGTATATGGAAATGATGATAAAAAGCCAAAATAGAGGTTAACGGATTTACATAATCCGTTAACTTCTATATATGGTTGGATATGCCAGCATTCGAAGAATTTCTCAGAAGTAATCCCTGGAATTTTGTCTACTATCGAAACTTTCTCCGTTTTTGCTAGTCCAGAGAGACATGTAGATAATATATCTTTTGTATTAAGCAAAACTACTATTATTTTTAATTATACCAGATTTTGACATGTCCTGTGCATCTTCATCTTTGTCAGGTGCATTACTACAACAAAACCGAGAACCAAAATGTGCTTGCCACTTCAAACATGATTTATGTGGATTCTTGCTTTCGATAGCACGCTTTGCATCTTCCATGAAAGCTTTTAGCTCGTCCAGGAAATCTTGCTTTCGCTTTTCATCGTAATTCGCAAAAAGATCCTCACCAACAGGGGCAGATGGGCGATAACAGTGGAAGCCATCGGGTTGAGACAGCTCTTCTTGCATGGCAGTGAGAATATCACGCATAGCTATATCAAAACGACCGTCGTCATTCCAAGCGTAATGTTTAGCTGTTAGCATGGTCATGATGCATCCACTAGGCATTATGACATCTTCGCTCCTTTTGTATTCACACCAAGCTTTCATCAGGCGAACGAGCTCTCTCAAATGTGTCTTGTCTTGACATTCACCAGCAAACCAGCTAATCATCTCTTTGGGATCAGATTCTACCCAGTTGTCTTTACGATGAGCTAATTGAGGATGCTCATCATCATCAGTCTTAAAATATATTGCCAAATCTACATGATGCCCATCTGCATATTTGACTCTGACGCAAGGATCAATGTCATCTACACCTAAGCCTGTATGATTTTTCACAGCTTCACAAACTTCCTTGTGATACCAATCAATAGATTGACGGTCATCCTCTGTATCGCCAATGAAATACACTCCATCATCAAGATCATAGACTCCCAAACCATCTTCATCCTTAATTGGATTAAGAATGGTTCTCATAGCATAAGACCCCTGCCACCTAAATTTTGGCTGAATCTCAGCTTCGTGATTCTCGCAGAAATACTTCCTTATTTTGTTTCGAATAGCTTCTCGATTGTTTCGTAATTTTGTACGTTTAGCATCTGTTGCCTTAATGGTTTCATGAAAAGCCTTAAATTGTTCATTGTTATTCGCCATATTCTGAAGGATTTAAAGATTTTACTGTAGAAAAATAATGTCTAATTTGGGGCTTCATCTTCTCGTTTATAGCTGTATTAACAGCCAAACTTTGCAACAACTCCATAGATTTTGGACTAGCATCATCCATTGTAATGCATTTTGCTTGTTCACCTGTAATTGCACTACTATTCGACAAACGATAAAAGTCCATATCAAAGTTTAAATGTCCCCTAAGTTTCTCTAGTAGAAATAAAGCGGATGCAGATTGTCCATGTGAATAAGCATCAAACAAAGAATCTTTCCAATTCCAGAAAGATCGTTTTAATTTTCTAGGTGCTTCATTTTTCAAGATTTCACAGCTATCAATGGATAATATGTCTACACCCTTAAATTGTTTTAATGTTGAAAACTTATACAAATATTCTGTAAGTCCAACCATAATCGGATTATTTGCCCAGACACCTCCATCGATAAAATAGTCATGTCCAAGATGTTTGACAGGAAAGTATGTAGGAGCAGCGGATGTTGCTAATGCGACATCAACATAACTTAATTTGTCGTCTTCGTTTAAATCGCCATAATCTTTCTTGAAAACTCTAAGAGAACCAGTTATTACGCTATATGATGGGATACATAGGAAATTTTTACTCTCACCAATTTTTTTTGTGCCAAATACCTCTGTGAGAGCGTTCTCCAAGGCATTGCCATTATATTTTCCTTTAAACGCCGCTTGCTTTATGCTAAGTTTCTTCTTCCCCCATAAATGTTTTTTTGTCTTCTGATCAAAGATTTCTGCTCCATATTTCTTGTAGAATTCAACAACTTCACTCATTGGCTTACCCAGTGATGCTGCCAAGGCAATCAACCCGCCAGTGGAGGTACCGCAAATCAAATCAAAACAATCTGTTATTTTAACAGAGAATGTTTCTTCTAACTTTGCAAGTAGAGTTGCTGTATATAGACCTTTAATGCCCCCTCCATCTATACACAAGATTTTAAATTTATCTGTTTTTTCCATCTAATTTTATTATTTACCCTTAATTCCGCTGCATAGATTCTTGTGAGAACTCCAAGTGCCTGAGAAACAAAGTTCTCAAAATACTTGGATATGTCAGAAATTTCATCTATCTTGGTGCTGCAAACATAACAAGTAAGCAAAAAACTGACTGGCAAAGGTAGCAATTAAAAACGAGAATATCACTTCCTTCGGAGGAATTTATCATATTATGGACGTTTTCTCAAAGTTGGGCTTTGAAAAACTTACCGAATCTGTATTGGGTAAACGTGGAAGTAGCGGCAAAGCATTCAGCCATGGAAGTATTTTCGGCTCTCTCTTCTTCAGTTACCTTTGTGGTGGAGAATGCCTTGAGGACATCAATGTGCTTATAGGGCAGTTCAGACAGAGACCTGATACGCTATTACCCGGTGCCGACACTGTAGGGCGCGGACTAAAGGAGCTTGCCGAGAAAAATATTGTCTATAAGAGCGAGACCTCCGACAAGTCGTATAGTTTCAACACAACAGAAAAGTTGAATACCTTACTTTTACGGATGATACGAAGCTTGTCGTACAGCGTAGTCCTTTGAAAGACAAGGATGGCAAGCAACAGACAGATATCTTCGGAGTAATATACACATACCGCTGTATTCTCACCAATAACTGGATGTCTACCGAGAAAGACATCATCAGCGATAAGGTCAAACCATTGAAAAAGACAAGCAGACTGAAAGCCTTTATCCTGCATTTTGTCAGCATGCCAGCAAAATGGGTGCGCACTGGAAGGCAGAATGTTCTGAACCTATATACAAATAAAACCTACTACGCTGAAGTCTTCATTGAATAAACATCATTTCTTTGTGGTTTTTCATACTTCCCCATTGGTTTGGGTGGGGAATTTCATGATTATGCAAGAACCAAGAACCCCAGAAAATCCCCATATCAATGGATAAATCCCAAAAATGTCACTTCAATATATAAAAGTACCTCACAAGGAATAATGCTGCGGAATTGAGGTTAAAAACAAATATTGGTGACTTAAACATTAATTTTTCTCTTGGTCTACTATTAATTTTGTTCTGTATATATGCCAAATACTGTCTAGATATCGTGTTTATATTGAATCCTTTTGGTACATATTGTCTTATCAGCATATTTACATTCTCCACTGCCCCTTTCTGCCATGGTGCATATGGTTTAGCATAATAAATTTGACATTGTAAATTCTGTTCAATTTCCTTGTACTGTGCAAACTCTGGACCATTATCAGTTGTAATAGTCATTACATACTTCTTGTATGGTTTGAGTGCTTCAATAATAATCTTGCTCACTTGCTCTGACTTATATCGTTGTGGTAGCTTTCTTATGATAAGAAAATTTGTACTTCTTTCTATTATTGTAAGAACTGCTGAACGTCTTGGTCCTACAATGAGATCCATTTCCCAATCTCCAAATCGTTTACCATCAGCATCTGATGGCCTTTCTAATGTTTGTGAACTGACAGGACTGATGGGTAGATGGCAGAAACTACAAGCAACCCCATTAGTTATTTGTGACACAGGTCACAACGTTGGTGGATGGACTTATCTCTCCCAACAAATCAAACGTCAACAATGTAAGCAGAAGCGCATTGTCTTTGGTATGGTGGATGATAAAGACCTTCACGCAGTCATGTCTATGCTCCCCGATGATGCCATTTACTATTGGACACAACCAAGTACACATCGTGCTTTCCCTGCAGAGAAGGTTGCCGAAACAGCCAACGATTACGACCTACACGGAAAGATCTACCCAACCGTCCTTGAAGCCTACCAAGCTGCCCTTCAAGATGCTGACGAACAAGATTTTATCTTCGTTGGCGGTTCCAGCTATGTGGTTGCCGACTTGCTGACAAACCTACAAAAGAAATAGCAAAAGTCCCTTCTTTATTAACCCCATATTACTAAATAAAGTTTGATTTTAGTTTGCTGTCACTTTTAACATTTCATCTTACATGCTTATACTCAACATATTATAAGCATCTAAGAGGTGACAGAAGTGACAGCAAAGTTGATTTTCATAATATCACGACCACCTCTCATTAGATGTTGGCAGTACTATGTCTTGTGAAATTTTAATTCCTCTTTCATTGCGAATTGCTTTCCATAACTTTGCAAAAGTTACCGACTAAAATATGTTAACGCACAACATTTAATTTACCTCCAAACAGTCAAAAAAGTAGGGGGTATTGTTGCAAAAGACAGATAATTTCCATAACTTTGCAAAAGTTACCGACTAAAATATGTTAATATGACCATTCAAGAACAGATAAAACAACGGATAGACGAAGCTGAACCAGGAACGGTTTTCTTTGTCAATGACTTTGCTGAGTTTGATAATGAATATGTCAGTAAGTTATTATCGACGATGAAAGGTTTTGGTGTTCTTGAACGCCTCGCAAAAGGCATATACTATAAGCCGATAGTAACTAACTATGGCAATGTATATCCTTCGGCAGAGAAGATTGTAAAACTGATCGCAGAACATGAAAATGCGGAGATTCTACCAACAGGAGAATATGCTTTGAACGCCCTTGGTTTGTCAACACAGGTTCCGATGAAGGCAATCTATCTAACAACAGGATCGCCGAGGACTATAACTATAGGGAACAAGAAAATAAGACTGAAGCACAGAACTCCCAGCACATATTCGTATCACAGCAAGTTAATGCCATTACTTGTTTTAGCACTCAAGGCAAAGGGGCAATCAAACATAACTTCTGCTGATACAAATAGAATTGAGAAGTTAATCTCTGACTCAACCGAAAAGCAACAGATAAAAACGGATTTGGCAACAGCGCCAGTCTGGGTTCGCAAGTATATAAAACCAATAATAGAAAAGTATGAGCATTTGGCAAGATAAGACAATCGAAGAGCGTATCGCAATCGTACAGAATACAGCATTGAGAACAAATATAGAGGACTTGGCTATAGAGAAGGACTGGTGGGTAACGATTACCCTCAAAGCACTTTTCTCTACGTCATTTTCGGAGTTCCTGCTTTTCAAAGGCGGAACAAGTCTTTCTAAAGGTAAATGGGAGAACATTGATTTAAGAAGGTTCAGTGAGGATATAGACATATCTCTTAGCAGAAGTTGGTTTACTGAAACGGAAGAAAAACAGAAGCTATATCCTTTTGCCAAGTGCGAGAATAATAATCAACTGAAAAGCTTGCGGAAGGCATCGAGGGAGGTTATTTTCGAGCGACTTTCTCCTGAGTTAAATGAGCAACTTGCAAAATTGGGAGCTAAAGATTTCTACGTCGAGAATGTAAAGAGTATCATACAAGACGGTGTTGAGATTCCTATTGATACAGACCGTGACCCAGTAGTGCTGAATGTTGTCTATCCCAGCATCTTAGATGAAACAAATGAATACATTCAGCCAAAGGTCAAAATCGAAATCAGCTGTATGTCTATGGATGAACCTTTTGAAAACCGAGCATTAACTTCACTGATTTATGATACTTTTAACGAAGTGGATAATGCTACCCAATGCTTTGTTCCTACGGTACTTCCTATCCGGACTTTTTTGGAAAAGGCATTATTGCTTAATGAGGAATATCAGAAGAAGTCGCCCAGAAGCGAAAGAATGAGCCGTCACCTTTATGACTTGGAGAGATTGATGGACACCTATTCAGAAACAGCTATCAACGACTCAGAACTTTATAAAAGTATCATAGAGCATCGCAAGAAATTCTATCATATCAGTTCTGTGGATTATGACTCTGATAAGCGAGAGAATATTAAGATCTGGCCTACTGGAGAGATAGAAAATTTGTTCCGAGATGATTACAAAGCAATGATAGAATCATTCATTTATAACGAGAATCCATTGACTTTTGACCAACTGCGGGAAAGAATTCTATTGTTAGAGGATAAATTTCGAGAAAACACATAGTACCGAAACAAGATTATTTGGTTCAATGAAGGTGGAATTAGGTGGAGGCTACCTGGTGGTACTTATGAGATGCCATCTCTCAATAATAACTATCTTGAAAAAAGCAAAATATTACATAAACTTCTTATAGAAAAACATTTTATAATAAATTTTGTTTATCTTTGTGTTTAATCTTCCGTAAATCAAAAAAGTATTATTTATATAAAAGTACTAATATGAAACAAATCTACATCTTGTTAATAGCCCTACTCATGGGCTTATCAGCTAAAGCAGAAAGCTCTGGTACCTGTGGAGCTAATCTAACATGGCACCTTACTGATGATGGAGTTTTGACCATTACAGGTACAGGGAAAATGGATAATTATTTATACTCCGTCGCACCATGGTATTACCGTGATGTTAAACAAATTATAATAGGTGATGGTGTTACAACAATTGGACAGGCTGCTTTCAGGAATCGTGGCTCTCTAACTTCTGTAACCATTCCCAATAGTGTTACGACAATTGGAGTGTATGCTTTCAGCGGTTGTAGCTCTCTAACTTCTGTAACCATTCCCAATAGTGTTACGACAATTGGAGAGTCTGCTTTCAATCAGTGTAGCTCTCTAACTTCTGTAACCATTCCAAATAGTGTTACAACAATAGGAAGGTCTGCTTTCGAGGATTGTAGCTCTCTAACCTCTGTAACCATTCCCAATAGTGTTACGACAATTGAAGTATATGCTTTCAGCGATTGTAGCTCTCTAACTTCTGTAACCATTCCAAATAGTGTTACGACAATTAGAGAGTATACTTTCGACAATTGCAGCTCTCTAACTTCTGTAACCATTCCCAATAGTGTTACGACAATAGGAGGTTGGGCTTTCAGCGGTTGTGGCTCTCTAACTTCTGTAACCATTCCCAATAGTGTTACGACAATAGGAGGTTGGGCTTTCAGCATTTGTAGCTCTCTAACCTCTGTAACCATTCCAAATAGTGTTACTACAATTGGCGACAATGCTTTCATGGGTTGCAGTTCTCTAACTTCTGTAACCATTCCCAATAGTGTTACGAGAATAGGTAGCGAAGCTTTTAGCGATTGCACCAACCTACAAAAAGTAAATATCGGAAATAGTGTTAAGACTATAGGAGAATTCGCATTTAACAAATGTACCAATATAACACAGATTTCAAGTGAGGCAGTCGTACCTCCAACCTGTGAATCAGGTGTTTTTTTCTACGTAAATACATCTAAATGTAAACTTATTGTTCCTAAGAATAGTCTTGACGCATATAAACAAGCATACCAATGGGAAGATTTTTCCTTAATAGAGGGTAGTACTACTGGCATTACAAACACTGTTTATAATAACGCAGGACTTGTCGATGTCTATACAATAGATGGAACAAAACGGCTAAGTAAAGCAAGCACTGACGAAATTAATGCTTTGCCTAAGGGTGTTTATATTGTCAATGGTAAAAAGATAATCATCAAATAATGGACACAATGGTTTTCCTAAGCCACACCATATATTTTTACTTGTTGTATGTTCGTCTGACAAAGAAATAAGAATAAGAACAGAAACTTACAGGGAAAACCTTGATGGCTTATACAGAAAACCTTATTACTATACAGCAGCAAGTGAGCAATCATTTGCTGCTTTTTCATTTACTTTCTTGCAAATATCAATACAAAGAGTTATATTTGGTTCTTCCGAAATATGGAGTGATACCTTTTGAGATTAGAACTTTGAAGAAAGGTCACACAGAGCAAAGGAGAACACAGAGGTTTTATATAGTTGCAATCGTTAGGCACAGAGGCACCGTTGGTGCGTGGAGGAACAGAGGATATTTGCGAGTGTTATTAATGTTTTTGTCTACTTCATTACAAAGCAGTAGTTTGCAAGATTTCTTAAAATGTTTATTACCAAAGTTATCAGCAACACGTACACTACGGCTCTGTCGCTCTTTGTGCCTTCGGCACCTCCGTGAGATTGTCTGCTTTCACCTCCGTGCTCTCTCCCTCTCTATGTGCCTTTTATATGTAGTAGGCTTAATTTATTACTCCCTATTTCGGAAGAACCTTTTATCTTTGATATGCACTACAAATATGCTATTTGAAAGACTGAATCAGTGGCATCAATACCTTTTCTTGCAGCTCTTTTCTATTAATAGTGGGGTAAATCTCATCTCCTTTGATTTGAAATGAAGGTGTAAGACAAATAATGTAGACTCTGCCGTTTATAAAATATGGAACAGCATACAAGGGAGCCTCGCATTCTTCTATCATGAAATACTCCTTGTTGATGACAGGAAAACTGCATCTCACCTCTGCAGACTCCAAGGCAACGATTGCTACTACATCTTTCTGTAGACTGTCTTTAAGCAGCCATACATCTTTTGTTGTAATCGAAAAAGGATGTTTAAGCCACTTAGCATCCAACCCCTTCACCACTGCTTTGATAAGCCATGTATTTGCTTTATCTTTGTGTAGACCAGTAAAAGCCTTACCTGTCCATCGAAGTTTATAAGTGTTTTCTACAGATATAATGCTGTAAGTTGGTGTAGACTCCTGTCCTTTGACGTTTTGTTGCAGTTGCTTATTCTGATTTTGTTGTGAATTATCTTTTGCCGCCGATGATACCGTCTGCGCTGTACAATTACAAAGTATGCAAACCAGACCTACGAAATATAATGCTAATCTCTTCATGCTACTGTTATATTTTAAACCTAAACTGATTTGACACTGGAGTAATAGTTGGCTTTGGAGCTGCCTCAATCTCTATATATAACTTTCCCGTCTTTATCAATCTGTGAATAAATTAAGCGTAAAGATAGTTTTTCCACCTTATACAACATATTTTTGTGCATTAATTATTCTTAATTATTAGTTTTCTTGAAGTTCTGAGAAAGACTGCTGAAAGTGATACTCCTTTATACACTAAAGGCACCTACGTTAGTCGATAATATCCCGCCTCTCTAAATTCTTACAGTACACATCGCGCATATACTCATAGAAAAAGATCTATAGCCGCCATACTTCCACAACTTCTGTGAGAAGATGAACACAATTATGATTAATGCCAAAGATCAATGTTCAAACCTCAAAAATCAAAGTTATTTAGCATCAAAATTCATTACAAATTTTCGAACAAAAGGTTTAAAATAAAGGATGAAAGTACGTGTAAAAGGTGGATTAGTAACTAACAGTTAGTCAGACTGTTATAAAATAGTAAAGTAAAAGGTGCTTAGTTGAACTTCAAAAGGGCGTTAGTAAGGGTCTTAAAGGGCATCTTTTGCAAGGCAAAAGGGCGTTAATTGAAAGCCAATTAACGCCCTTTTAATTTCCTGCCTTTGAATTTTATTTACAAAGTTCTACTCTTTTATAGAAACAGCATAGCAACAAAACTCTTCTTTGCTCACATCAAATCATTCAAACCTAAAAGTCGGGAGATAAACAGAAGACTTTTGCTGACTTTGATGTTTGAATTAGGATAATAAGGTGTTGATACCAGCTTTTCTTAAAAAAAATGTTATCTTTGCAATGAAATAATCCAAAATAAGATGGCAGTAAAAACGGCAAAACAAGATTTAACTTTGAAAGCTTTCCCTGAAGAAATAACAGAAGATGGGGTAAAGATTTACGGGGAGACATCTTATGAAAATCAGATGGCTGTTCTTAGCCATTATCTACATAATGCAGGAAACGAAGAAACCAAGGAAAGAAAAGAAGAAATCATCTTGGCTATTCGTAGTTTTTTGCAGCGTAAGAAGGCGCGAGAAAAAAAGTCTGTTGATGATGATTTGACGGATGAAGAAGTGTGGGCTGTTGCCGAAAGACCAGCAGAGTATAGTCTGTTTCGTGAATTCTTTCAAGTGCCTTTTCCTGCTCCTGAAAAACCAAAGTTTACCTTTATAGACTTGTTTGCAGGTATTGGTGGCTTTAGAATTGCCCTACAGAATTTAGGAGGTAAATGTGTTTATTCTTCTGAGTTTGATGCTAAGGCACAAGAAACTTATCTTGCCAACTATGGTGAGATGCCTTTTGGTGATATTACAAAGCCATCAACAAAAAGCTATATTCCTCAAGAGTTTGATATTCTCTGTGGTGGCTTTCCCTGCCAGGCATTCTCTTTGGCGGGAAGACGACTTGGCTTTAAAGATGAAACACGAGGAACGTTGTTCTTTGAAATAGAAGAAATACTTAGAAGACATCAGCCCAAAGCCTTCTTTCTTGAGAATGTAAAGGGGCTGGCTATTCATGATAAAGGGCGTACACTTGAAACGATTTTGACTCATTTGGATAATGCTGGTTATGATGTTGTACCACCACGGATTTTGAATGCTATGGATTTTGGGGTACCACAACATCGAGAACGCATATATATTATTGGTTTTCGTAAGGATTTAGGAATAGATATAACAAAGTTTCAATATCCCGAGCCACAGAGCGTGGGTAAGCTCCGTCCAAAGTTCTCCGACGTGATGGAGAAGGATGTTCCCTCTGTGAAATATTATCTATCAACAGTTTATCTTGATACGTTGAAACGGCACAGAGCACGCCATGAAGCTGCTGGGCATGGTTTTGGTTACGAAATTATTGACACTGATGGTGTTGCTAATGCAATTGTTGTTGGTGGTATGGGGAGAGAGCGCAATCTCATTATTGACCCTCGCTTGAAGGATTTTACACCTATTACACGTATAAAAGGTGAAGTAAACCGTGAAGGTATTCGTAGAATGACTCCTCGGGAGTGGGCACGACTTCAAGGTTTCCCAGACAGCTTCAAAATTGTTGTTGCTGATGCATCTGCTTATAAGCAGTTCGGTAACTCCGTGGCTATACCAGCTATTCAGATGACGGCAAAGAACGAACTTGAGTTATTAGGATTAATCTAATTCAAAATACACAATTCAAAATGACAAAGACTGCAAACAAAGGAGAGTGGAGTGAATTATACGTACTTCTTAAACTTTTAGGGGAAAAGAAGGTTTATGCGGGTGATGGTGAATTAAACAAAATAGAGAACTTGTTTTATCCAGTTCTGAAAGTGTTACGTGATGAGCAAAATATTCATTATGAATATTCGTTAGACGATGATATTGTTATTATATCAGAAGAAGGAAAGGAACTTTTGCGTAAGTCGGTGTCTGACTTTCTTTATCAGGCTAATGTGTTGCTTGATGTCATCCGAAAGGAAAAAGGAACCTTTGCTATTCCTGAGATTGAACAATTTATGAAGGAAATTCATAGTAACAAGATAAAAGCAGAGTCGAAGGAGAAGAAGGATATCACGATTGTTATTCATGACCTCCGTACAGGTATGACTCCAACGCTTGGTTTCAGTATAAAATCGCAATTAGGAGGTAATTCAACTCTCTTTAATGCTGGAAAAACAACGAATCTCACCTTTTCCATAGTAGGTCATACCTTTACAGAAGCAGAGATAGATGCGATTAATGCGATTGATACGTCAAGCAAAATCAGAGATCGGGTCAAAACGATAAATGAGTTGGGAGGTACGCTATGCTTTAAGATGATGGATGATGCAATCTGCTATAACAACTTTGTTCTTATTGATAGCTGTCTGCCTCACATCATGGCTAATATTCTTGTGGAAAGCAATCAAGCTAACACAAAGAACTTAAAAGAGGTGACGGAACAGGTGGCTACTATAAATCCATTAAACTATGACACTACGTACAATCAACAGTTCTACACCCATAAAGTGAAAAACTTTTTAGTGGCAGCTGCTCTTGGAATGGTTCCTCATACGCCATGGAATGGAACCTATCAAGCTAATGGAGGTTATCTCGTTGTGAAAGCTGATGGCGATGTGCTCTGTTACCACTTCTACGATCGTAACCTTTTTGAGGATTATCTTTATTGCAACACTAAGTTAGAAACACCTTCATCAAGTAGATACGAATTTGGTAAGCTTTATAAGAACGAAGCTAATGAACTTTGCTTTAAGCTAAATCTGCAAGTAAGGTTTAAGTAAGTGATGCTGTCATAGATATGATATACGACTCTGTCTATCTTACCCTTTGTTCTTCTTATACACAATGTGAAAGGCTGCACCAAAATAGATTACTCTTACTTTGACACAGCCTTATTACCCTTTCATCCTTTTACCTTAGGTCGCTTCTAATACCTTGCAACCGTTTCTTAATCGTTACTTTATTGCGTTGCCCTTCTCATCTCGTCTTGATAGTGAAGCGACTTTTACTTCAAAGTCGGCGGTTGTGTTGTTGTCATCCACGTATTTCTTACCATCCCACTTTCTTACTAATGCAAGGCCAGAAGAGATGGGGTAATCGCTTTGTTTTAGGCTGGAGAAAGAGACGTCGGTAACGGCATTGTAGCCTCTGTCTAACTTGCTTGGACGCATCTGGAACATACGACGAGGACAGATGGTGATGCAGTCGATGACACACTCGAAGGGTACTTCGATGGCATAGAAGTCACCGAAGGCACTACTGGTAACGGTGATATAATGCAGATAACCTTTGCTATCCTTTGTCTCAGCATAGTTCTTCTTGAATTCCTCTGGTGTCCATGGCAGTTTTATCAAGGCTATACCGTTGCTCTCAGAGATGTGAGAGAATTCGTAAGCAGGACCAATATTGCCACTGGCATCGGTAGATGTGAGGATTGCATTCATGTCTGGAACGTTCGGATTATTCTTCTGTCCGGGGTCGTAGTTGCTGTTTGTCCATTCGAAATCGGCTTTACTCAAGTCTAAAAAGGCATTCAATCCGCCATACATACTCAGGTCCTCGCCCTCTAACTCAGCCTCAAATTTAGCCTTGTGGTCGATGGCATACTTTGCAACAATGATAGTCTGACCCGGCTTCACAGGGTAGTCATTGCCCTTACCGGGGAAATAAGAGATACCCGATGCACCATAATAACGATTGACGAAATCGTCTTTCGGTGCGAACTGGATGGCTTTGCTCGGTTCAATCGCATTGACACACAACGCTAATCCGTCAAGATATTTCACCTCGTCCGTAGGGTTAAAGATGGTGATATACTGATCGTCATTGTACATTTGGTTCAAATTCTTCATACCCCACGCACGTACATCACGATACCAATAATGCCCAACATAGAACACCTCCTTGATAATCAAGTGGTCTAACTTTGTCTTAGAAGTGGATTGCTTCACAGGCATTTCATTACGCGTACAGCTGTTCAGCCCTAAAAGCATAAGGCTAAAAAGCAGGTATGCAGTTATCTTCTTTTTCATCATTTGTTTTCTTCTATTTATGTTTATATCATTGTGAGCAGTGGGAGGGACTATTGCCACGAGAGGAATAGATTGTGAGTTACAGACGTATAGATACTTCCTTAGCGACGACACTGTCCTCTCCCTCTGTCCATGTTACAAGAACCAGTTTCCGAAACCAGAGCCACCACCAATGCCGTGGGTCTGTACATTCTGCGAAGCTTCCAACGCATCTAATGATGACAAGCCTATTTCGTGACCTAAGTAGAAATAGAGTGGGTCGTTCGGGTCGATGGTTGTAGGGTCAGTATCAAAGCTACTGCAGAACACTTTGATAGGGATATTAAAGCGGAAAAGCTCCTTCCATTCTGAATCTGCCCCATACTCCTTTGGCTCGTCAGGGTTGTAAGCCTCCGAACAGATGAACGGACTGCGGAAGACATAGGTTGAATGGCGGTTAAGATACTCGTCCTTCGGTATTAATGCCTTCTTTCCTTTTGGGCATTTCATCACTCTTACAGACAGATAGAACTTTGGCAAGAGGTAAGACGGACGTGTATAACGACCTGCCTCACCCGTTGCAGGGTCTGTACGGCGTGTAATCTCTAATGGCCACTCTTGATGAAGTGCATCGTTCTCATCGGCATCAATGTCGAAGTTGAAGTGTCCCTTCAGTCCTACACGGTCTTGGTCGTAAGGCGCAACAGCCCAATCAGCATCCTCACGGGTCAACGGAGGGAGCAGACGTTGGTTGAACAACTCACGCGCTCCGTCAGCCATTGCGTTATGAATCCACGTATCACGATAGGTATATTCAAATATTTTCGGAGTCAGTTCGGCACGTTCCTTCCACGTCGTCTTATTCGCAAAGAGTGGAGAAGGGACTGGTGTTGTGTCGACTGTACCGCCCTTCTTCCAGTCACCAAACTTGTTCTTCTTTGGTTTCCACGTACCTCGGCAGTCCATCACTTCGTAAGGATTACCCTTATCGTCGACCTCACTCACCGTGAAGAATATCTGATACTCATCAGAGTGGTCGAGAATATTGTCGTTCATCAGTTTACCTTCCTTATCGAAGAAGTAGAGACAGAGTCCCCAACGCTTCAGTTTTCCACCGATGATACGGATGTAATCGGGTCCAGTCTTACCATCGCTCTGTTCAAGATACGTCACCGTACTCTGGCGTTGCACCTCAACCGTAGGCCATTTTGCCGTATTGTTGCGGATAATGACAAACTCCTCCTGCTTCCAAGGGGCGTTATGATAGACGAAGTTACCGTGCATCATACCGTCACCGTGGGAGTGTCCCTCCTTAAACATAGCCAAGCAGGTAGCCCAACCATTGAAGGCTCCGTCTGGGTCGGGGTTATTCACCTGCTCAGAGACCTTAACTTTCGACAGACTATCTACATAACGGTCTGCACCGCTACGTGCTAATCCCTTACTTTCTAAGGGATTTTCGTTATAATCAACATGTACATTGCCAAACACAAAGTTGTCACATGAAGTGAAAACAGCGGCAACACATGATAATAAAAGAATGTTCTTGAATATCTTATTCATCTTCCCAATTCGTTTTTACATCAATACTACGTTATGTCTGTACTGTGTGAAGAAGTCTTGTGGCTGTGTCAGCATTCGCCAGAGCTGTGCCTTGTTGGCAGCAGGATAGAATCGCTTAACATCCTCAAAACACTTGTCTTCACCGTCCTTGGTATTGGCTATCACACGAACAGACAGCGGATAGTCGATATCAAAGCTATCCCAACCCGGTTGTAACTGGTTGAAATCCCATAGGAAGCTATGCTCGCTATTGTTCGTATTGCAATACTTTGCAGGCTTTTCCGACTCTCCCACGTGCTGCTGTCCTTTATTAAGAATGTGGCAAATGCGCACCTGCAGCTGGAAAGCAATGTCTGATTTGTGGAACTGCATGATGCCCTTAAAGCCCAATCGGTCCATGTCTGAGCCGACGTCTAAGCTGCGTTTCTGATGCAGTAAACCCACGGTATGACCATAACGCTGGCGTGGTGCCTCTGTGTCTGGGTCGGTGAAGTCATCGTTATAAGCTTCTGTAAAAAGTTTTCCGAGTTCTTCTTCCACTGGATCCGTGTCTCGATACTCATAGGTGAAGACCTCTGGTGTAATCTTATTTAGCTCCATTGGATCAATAGTTTTGTAGAGATGATAGATCTTTCCACCGAAGTTATAAGGCTGCAAAGCCTCTGGTTTTCCCGATACCTCAATCGACTTCCATGCCAACTCACTATCGAACGGCACTAAATTCTGTCCCAACGTGTAGCCATCAGGCACATAGATGTTAGAAGTTGAGAACTTTGTGGCAGCTTCCATTGCTCCTCCTTTCTCCTTGAAGGTGTATCGGTCATAATAAGTAGGTAGTGAAGCCAACGAACGTGGGTATGCCATTTGCAATCCACGCACCTCCTGTCCGTGTCCTGCAGAGCTACTATCTGCCACTGCTTTGTTCAAAGATGCGTTACCAATACCGAAGAAGTGCTGGTGAACAAGGAGTGTTGCGTTGTCTTCATCAGGAACGTTATAACCGTCTTTATCCTTCATGAAGGGATAACCTGAGAACTGATGGTTGATGAGCATACCGTTTTGATCGTAGTACTTCAGCTCCAATCCATAGTAGATATCATCTGAAGCAATCACATCAAAGCAGTCGCGCTCTGTCGTAATCGTCATCTGTCCGTCGTCATCTTTGGCAATATCAATCTCCTGCATGACAGGGATAGAGGTCGCACCACTGACAAGATGATAGGTGTTATAGGCTTGAATAGAGTCGTTTCCGTCTGGTCCAACACCAATCATTCCCCCCTTATAGCCCATTCTCAAGATGGCATGAACCGCATAAATCTGCTCATGTCCCTTCACATCTCGCTCAATAGAGGAAGGAGGAGCTTGTATAATCTTCTTGAAGAAATCGTCAACTTGGTCGTTAGAGCAACTTCCGAAGAGAAGTCCCACTGCTACCGTGGCAAGTATGAGGCGTATGTCTTTATATAGTTTCATATTCTTTTTCAGCTAATTAGAACTTAAACAATGTGCGTAAAGAGAAGTTTGATCCGCGCTCATGGGCGTAGTATCTGAAGCGGTCGGTGTACTCCTTATAGAGTGCGTTGAGGATGTTATCACCGACAATCATAAACTTCAATTCTCTATTCTGTGGTAACGCGATGCGGAACTCAGCCGTACCATTCAGTAGGAAATAGGCTGGTGGCGAGTCGGGAACGAGGTCTTTATCGGGATCAAAGCGGGTCTGCTTGGTCACGTAGATACCTGAGAGCGACAGCGACGAACGATACTTATGATTCTTCGTCAGCGGTAGGTCGTAGGTAGCTGATAGTCCGTAACGGTCTGATGGCATGAAAGGTAGCCAGTCGTTATGGGTCAGGTTGCGTGCAAACATCCATTCTCCCTTGCCGACAAAGGTCAGTCCTTGCAGCGGCTTCACGGTTGCTTCGATATCACCACCATAGAGTTTCACATCGTCTTGGTCGTAGATAAACTTCGGATACTTACCACTTGGATGGTTGTGGAAGCGGTCCTTACCTGTTCCGATGTGGTCGTAGATATAGCTATTGATACGCTGGAAGAAGACACTTGGCTCTACAGAGAACCATGTGTTCCTATACTTCGTACCTAACACGAGTTTATAACCACGCTCACTGGCAAGATTCTTGTTGCCTACTACCCAATAGGAACCGTCCTGTAAGCCAATGGCATAGAGCTCGTTGATATCTGGTGGACGCCATGACCAACCGATATTCGCACGTGCATCCCACTTGTCACTGAACTGATAGTGAGTGGCAAGACTCATCGTGAAGTTACTATAGAGTTTGAAGTCGTCGTAGTAGGTGTAGTTGCTGAGGCTGCTATAGCCATTGACCGACAACACACGGAAGTCGTAACGCATACCGAGCGCACACTGCAACTTACCAAACTCTGCCTTATGAAGGAAATATCCACCCATTGAAAGGGCTGCAAAGTTAGGAACGAAAGCTGGCTGTTTAGTACCCGGATAGTTGAAGTTCGTTTGATAGGTATTAGAAAGACCAGCATCAGTTGTCATCTTCCATAGTTTCCATTTCGCTTGCCAAAGTACGTCGAACTTATAGGTTTTCAGCATCAGGTCCTGCACTGGAATCCAACTCCATTGTGTCTTCTTTCGGTTTTCGAACTCTTGACGGAGATTCTCTTGGAAAGATAGCGTGAAATTGAGGTGATGGTTGGGATTAAGTTCCCATTTCAGTTCACCCTTCAACGTCACGTGTTGCGACTGCTGGAACGGTGGTTTGATTTCGTATGAGAAGGGTTTAACGGTCTCTGGGTCAGGGCGTCCGTATTCAAATCGCTTGATCAACTGTGATAGGTCGGATATCTTACTGGCGTAATAGATTCCGCTTCGCTGATAGTAAATACTTGAGAAGAGCGTTGCCGTCAGTTTCTTTCCTTGCCAACCAGCTAAGGCTGAGAAACTGATGGTGTTATATCCTGTGTTGTTCAGTACGTAGTCGGCTGTATGATAGTCGCCTCCTTTGGTGTACATTCCGTGTAGGCGCAGACCAAACTGCTTATAACCCGTCTCGATAGTACCCGATCCACTGAAGCCTCGCGCATTGGTATCGTAACCCATGTTGACGTTTCCATTCACCTTAATCTTCTTGTTTTCGTAGGGTAGGGGCGCATCATTCAAGAGTACCACACCACCCATTGCACCGAAGCCATAGCGAATACACTCGGCACCTTTCACCACTTCTACCATGCTCGAACCTGTATAGTCGAGTTCTGGTGCGTGGTCGGCACCCCAACTCTGGCTCTCTAATCGTACTCCATTGTTCATCAAGAGGATACGACTACTATGCATACCTTGAATAACAGGCTTTGCAATCGTGTTTCCAGTACTGATAGAACTAACGCCGGGGATGGTTTCAAGGAGTTTTGCCAATGATGTAGCACCACCTTTTTCCAATGCTTCCTGACTGATAGCTGACGACTGCTGTAAGACGGTCGTGTGTCGTTTCTGTGCCGTGACAGTGACATTATCTAATTGTTTAGAATCATCCTTCAGCTGTAAGGTTATCATGTGGCTGTCGGGAACGCTAACAACACGTGTCACCGTCTTATAACCTACGTAGGTAACCGTTAGTTTCAAGCGGTCGGCAGCACGCTTGAGTTTAATCGTACACCTACCGTCGATGTCTGTCACCGAAGGATTTGAAACGCCCTCACAGCGTACGACAGCACCGATGAGCGGCTCTTGTGACAGTTCGGAAACAACCCGAACGGTTACAGATGTTTTGACATCTTTATCCTCATCCTCCACTGTCTCCTGTCCATGTACAGACGTAGCATGGACGTAGGTGGGTGGGAATAAGAACAAAGAACTTAAGAGAGTGGCGGACAGGTAGTATCTGACACGCCTTTCATAGTTCATTTTTAATTTGTTCATATATACTTAGATTACAAATGGTTTTTAATTAATAGACACAATTCCCCCCGACCTTCACAGCGGAGGAAACGAATCTATAAGGGTTTACTCAGGCTTCAGATCAAGTTGCAGGTGTCTGCAAATGAAGTCAGCCTTGTATTTTCATTTTTACGATTTACGGCTGCAAAAGTAGAAAAAATATATACATCGCACAATACTTACTTTTAGTGAATTTGCATAATCCCCATTTCTTGGTAGGTGAAACATAGCCTCCTCTTTCGTCCTAACAACCCATTTTGTAAGAATAAACTCACGCCTCGTTTTTCATACATGCTCTTTACCCTTCGAATTAACGCCCTTTTGACTTGCAAAAGGTGCCCTTTAAGCCCCTTACTAACGCCCTTTTGAAGTCCAACTAAGCACCTTTCGAAACCCGCCTTTGCAACTACTTGATTACAAAAGACTTATATAGGCACTAAAATCACTCGTTCTTAACCCTTTTCCCTACTATTTCTTTAACAATAATGTAAAGAAAATTCAAACACTGACTACGATTTTTTATCCTTTGAACTTTTTATCCTTTGAATTTTAAACTTTGAACTTTGAACTTTTTGATTTGTGCTTTAACTCTTGATTTTTTAATCCTTTGAATATTGAACATTGAACTTTGAACTTTTTGATTTGTGCTTTAACCCTTGATTTTTCCAGTTGAATATTCTTCCAACAATGGTAATCATAATTATGAATTCTGAATTCTGAATTTTGAATTATTTAAAAAAGTTTTGTATATTTGCCTTTGATTTATAGAGTAGTCGTAGTTAAGTCTACATAAAACAGATGAAAAGAACAAAGACATACAGCATAATTACGGGGTGGGTAGCTTGTCTACTCCTTCTGATGCTTGCTGCCTGTAATGTTCCACACGCACAAGAAGTTGACGAATTAAACGACAAGGCATATGTCTTGCACTATCGTAATCTCGACTCCGTGAGAATCTATGCGGATAAAGCCTACGGTCTGGCAGGAAGCTATGACGCAGGAAAGGCAGAGGCATTAAACAATCTTGCTTTCGTTGACTTGATGAAGATGCGCTTTACAGAAGCCTATGCTAAACTCGATTCTGTCCTCAAAATCACTGATAACCAAGTAGAACTCTTGGTGGCTGACATTCAGTTTATGCGTCTTTGTCAGCGTGAGTCGCTCAATAAGGAGTTCTACGACTACTATGAAAAAGCACAAAAACGAATTCATCGTATTGAAGAAGATGAGAAACTACTCTCTCCTCGGCAACGTCGTCGCATGGTTTATGCGCGCTCAGAGTTTGCCATTGTCACTTCGACATACTATTATTACGTAGGTCTGGAGCAGCCTTCTATCAAGGCAATCAGCCAGATTAATCCCGATGGAGAGATACAAACCGACATGGCTCAGCTCTTGGCTTATTACTATAACATCGGGTCGGGTGGTATTATCAATACCAATTCGCAGAAAGCCATAGAGCAAAAAGAGTTTGAGTATCTCATACGTTGTTATATGCTTGCACGCCAGCACAACTTCCCTTATTGGGAGGCAAACTCCTTGCAGGCGATCAGTGAGCTGATTCTGAACGATAAGAGTAGAGCAACACTGATGCATGATAACCTACCTTCGTTCCAATATATCAACCTTGATAACATGCCTGAGAAGCTCCTTGCAGGCAATTTAGCACAGCGTTCACTGCATATCTTCCAACGTTATGGAGATGTTTATCAGACGGCAGGTTGCTATCGTACCTTGGCTTCATGCTATTGGAAGATAAAGGATTACCGCTCAGCTATCATCTGTCTGAACAAGGCTTTGCACGATAACCCGGCTATCAAGCAGGCACCCGACCTCGTTGCGTCTATCCGTGAACAGTTGAGTGTTACGTATTCGGCTATAAATAATAAGCAACAGAGTGATTATAACCGTAACATCTACCTTGATCTTCAGGATGAAACTCGACAAGACAGATACCTTACATCACGTGCTGAACAATTAGAGCGTACGTCAAAACAGCTGAATCTTATTATCATTGCTGTGGCACTCTCTATCTTCTTTGTACTTGCTTCGCTTGTCCTCTTCCATTATCTTCGTCGAAGAAAAGACACACAGGGTTCGTTAGATGATCTCCTCCTTCCGCTTGAACAGTGGCGTCATAACAATGAAAAGCACATGGCGGAACTGGCGGATAAGTATGAAGAGGTGTCTGAACAACTTGTTATCAATAAGTTGCATCTTACCGATAATAAGCGTAAACACCTTGAACAACGGGCTAAGATTTCGCTTGTCAATGGTGTTATCCCTCTCATCGACCGTATGTTACACGAGATTGAGAAGCTCAAGAAGGGTGGCGAAAGCGATGCTGTGCAGGCAGAACGTTACACTTATATCCGTGAGTTGACCGATAAGATTAACGAACTAAACGCTGTTCTCACGGAGTGGATTCAGCTTAGACAAGGTAAACTGTCGCTGCATATTGAGAGTTTCCCTATACAACAGGTATTCGATATTGTGAAGAAAGGACGTATGGGCTTCCATATGAAGGGTATCGACCTACGTGTAGAAGACACGAAAGCCGTCGTCAAAGCCGACCGCGTTCTGACGCTTTTCATGGTGAATACATTGGCTGATAATGCTCGTAAGTTTACTGAAAAAGGCGGAAAGGTGACCATTTCATCTATTGAAGAGCCAGACTATGTTGAGATATCTGTTGCCGATACGGGCTGCGGACTCACTGAGGAAGAACAACAACACATCTTCGATCACAAGCCAATCCATGACCAGAAAGACAGTGCTTCGCATGGTTTTGGATTGATGAATTGTAATGGTATCATCAATAAATACAAGAAGATTAGTCAGATTTTCTCTGTTTGTGAGATGGGTGTAGAGAGCGAGAAGGACAAGGGAAGTCGTTTCTTCTTCCGCTTGCCAAAGGGTATCAGCCGTGTCTTGTTGGCTTTCGTCCTCGCTACAGCCTCCCTCCTGACGGCTCAGGCACGTCCTACAAGAGCCAGCGACAAGGCTACTGCCCTTGCAAAGAAGGACTACAATACCCTCGCAGGCATCTATGCAGACTCGGCTTACTTCTCAAATATCAATGGCTCCTACAGTAAGACATTGGCTTATGCAGACACATGTCGTTACTATCTGAATCTCCATTATCTCCAACTTCGCCCTAAAGGAAAGGAGTTGATGAAGCGACTTGGAAGCCTTTCTATCGTTCCTGCAGAGATTAAGTGGTATCATGATAGCCTGCCGATGAACTATGGTATTATCCTCGACATACGTAATGAGAGTGCTGTGGCAGCATTGGCACTGCACGAATGGGAGGTTTATAAATACAATAACTCTGTTTATACTCACCTCTTTAAGGAGCGTTATGCCGACAACTCATTGGGCGAATATTGTCGAATGATGATGAAATCGGAGACCAATAAGAATGTGGCTGTTGCCCTTCTTGTGCTTTTCCTGCTTTCAATCTTCCCTGTTTATTACGTGATGTATTATCGTCATCGTCTCTCTTATCAGTTCTGTTTGGAGCGTGTGAAGCAGATAAACACGATTCTTCTCAGTGATGTGAGCGAAGAAAACAAGCTTAGAGAGGTTGAGAAAGGTGTAAGCGACAGATTCCCAGAACGATTACTTGCTATCGTCAACCAGATTAAGGAGGCACTAATTGCCTCTGTGGAGGAGAACCAGAAAAGCCAATCAGACATTGAAATGCTCGAAGATGAGGTGCGTTGTGTGGAATATGAGAACGAGCGTTTGCACATTAGTAACAGCATTCTTGATAACTGTCTATCAACACTCAAGCATGAAACGATGTACTATCCTTCACGTATTCGCCAGCTTGTAGACGAACCTGATGGTCAACTTGAGGCGATTGACGAGTTGGCAATCTACTATAAAGAACTCTATCAGATTCTTAGTCAGCAGGCAATGAGCCAAGTAGAATCCGTGAAACTCGTGTCGCGCCCAGTGGATATCACGACATTGGTGAGTCCATCGAAGCTGACAACGCCTTTCGAGGCACCACTCATCAGTGGCGACCCTGTCTTCCTTTCTTATTTATTTGATATACTATATCTTATCAATAACAACCAACCACTGACGGTCACAGCCGAGGAGCATCAGCCTGGTTACGTCACCCTACATGTCATCATGTCGACACTGACACTCTCTGATGACGTTTGTCGCGACCTCTTCCAGCCTTCTGCCGACCGTTTGATGTTCTTTATCTGCCGACAGATAGCCCGCGACAATGGTGAATCTACCAATAAGCGTGGCTGTGGTATCTCAGCGAATGCGACACCAAATGGCGTGAGAATTGATGTGGTTTTGGCAAAAGCAAATTAGGAAACATAACAAAACAAAATATACCTATGGAGAATTTTAGAGTCATCATCGTTGAAGACGTACCCTTGGAGTTAAAAGGAACGGAGGGTATCTTCCGAAACGAAATACCTGAAGCCGAGATTATTGGAACAGCAGAAAGCGAAGTTGCCTACTGGAAACTCATTAAGCAAAACCTGCCCGACCTCGTGCTTCTCGACCTTGGATTGGGTGGTTCAACAACGGTGGGAGTAGAAATCTGCCGCCAAACAAAACAGACTTATCCACATGTAAAGGTGCTTATCTTTACGGGTGAGATATTGAATGAAAAACTATGGGTCGACGTCCTCGATGCTGGTGCTGATGGTATCTGCCTTAAGAGTGGCGAACTATTGACACGTGGCGACGTGGCAAGTGTCATGTCGGGCAAGCGAATGGTATTCAATCAGCCTATCCTTGAAAAGATTGTAGGCAGATTCAAGATGAGCGTGAGTGGTCAGCTGATGCACCAAGAGGCAATGGTTAACTACGAGATTGACGAGTATGATGAACGCTTCCTACGCCACCTTGCACTCGGTTATACCAAGGAACAGATTACCAACCTACGTGGTATGCCATTCGGTGTAAAGAGCTTAGAGAAACGACAGAACGAACTCGTACAAAAGTTCTTCCCTGATGGTAACAATGGTATGAGCGTCAACGCAACGCGCCTTGTTGTACGTGCATTAGAACTACGTATTATCGACATCGACAACCTCCACGCTGATGAGGAATAAGTTAGGTTATATAGTCTTAGTGCTTCTCATAGCCCAGTTAGCACTGATACTGCTCTCATGGCTTCTTACGGCAGCTTTTCCCGAGCTTCCGATGCGGTCTATGCTGAGCAGTGAGGGCATCCGTTGGTTCTTTGGCTCCTTTGTCAGCAACCAACTTTCACCACTGCTTATCTACTTTATTATGGCAGTGATGGCAGCAGGTGCGTGCATTCGCAGTCGCCTTTACACTGCACTACGTGTAATGCTATCAAATATGAGAAGCAGCCTAACAAACTCCCAAAACCATCGTTACAAGTTCCATTATCGTGAGACGGTAGGACTACGCATCGCATTGGTCGAATTCATCGTCTATGTGATAGTCATGATTCTTCTCACGGCTGTACCTCACGCAATTCTCCTGAGCGTGACAGGACAGCTATTCCCCAGTTCCTTCTCATCCAGTTTTATCCCTTCCCTATCGCTGATCATCACGATTATGTCACTAACCTACGGTGTGGCAAGTGGTACGATAGATAGTGTTGCAAAGATGCACAAGATTCTTGTTGGCGGTTTAGAGGTCGGTTCAAGACTCGTTCCTACCTATCTTATCGGCATACAATTGTATATGTCGATAAGGTATGTATTTATTTTATAGCCTCATCGTATATTAATATAGGTTTGTAAACAGCTTCTCCCACCTCTCTACCAACAGATGTAGACCGTTCCCAATACTGTGAATTGTAATTATTTTTCACACCTTCCTTTTTAAAAGATACTCTTTGGCATTCGAATTAACGCCCTTTTGGCCTGCAAAAGGTGCCCTTTAAGCCCCTTATTAACGCCCTTTTGAAGTCCTACTAAGCACCTTTTGGAAGGCACCTTTGCAAGTACTTGATAACAAAAGACTTATAAGGGTATATAAAATGCTTGTTTTTAGCCATACTTTTAGCCATTTACTTGGACGCTTTATAATAAAAATTCGCATACTCATGATTAGAAATCCTTTAGGAGTAATCATGAATTTGAACTATAAATTTTATAGTGGGGATGTTGATACGTGTAGAGAGGAGGGGCTTTACCGATGATATTACCAAGGAATTTAGATAGAAAGAGGGCATACCATCATTGCGATATGCTCTGATAGTATGCCCCGAGTTACTATCAATGTGTCTTCAGGCATTGATTGATATTCTTATTTTACAACTTCCTTACGGGTAGAGTTGTCTGTCATTCGGACTATATTGATACCTTTTACAGGGTGGTTAACCTTTTCTCCCTTTATGTTATATCGAGCTTGTTCTGCAATAGGAGCCTCTACTTTTGCATTCTGCACACTTGTAACCGTCTTTTGGAATGTTATTTCACCCTTCTTTGTCCTTAGTTTCATAGTATTAGCTGTAAGCTTAAGTATCTTGAAATGTAAAGTGAAGTCATCTCCAACAATTATGTGAAGTCTGTCATTTCCTGTAATAAAGTAGTCAAGAATGTAATCTTCGTCTTCAATTTCAAATAGCGAGTATTCCGTGTTAAGATCTTTTGCTCTTTGTGTCCAATTATATTCGATAAATCCACTCCAATGGCTAATGTCTTTTTTTTCTTTATCAGCCAAATCACCAATCACCAACTTTTTGATAGAACCTATATAGTCGTTATAGTCAACACCATTGGTTTGTAACTCCCATGTACCTTCTAACATTTCCTCGTCAAAAGTTTGTGCGCTAACCTGTAATGCACAAATTAAGCATAAAACTGCACTGAGTAAGATTTTCTTCATATTCTACAATTTAGTTATTAAGTAAATATAACAGGATGCAAATATACATAAAAAGACATAGATTAACGAAAGTAAAAGCTTATTTATCTTACTTTTATTTCTCTATAAGTCCTTCTACTGATAAAACAAAAAAACAGCTGATAAGTTGCGAGGATAACCCTCACACCTTATCAGCTGAATATATTTTAGCTTGTATTAGACGGTACTAATACGCTTTGAGATTACTTCTTCTCCTTGTAGAGGTCTTGGCAAGTCTTCCAACCGAAGTGCTTGTAAAGCTCGTTCAGGCGGGTTTCACGTGCCTTGAAAGAAGCGAAATCCTTCTTATCGTTCTCTGTCCAACCAGTCTCTGCCATAGCTGCAACACGTGGGAGGAGCTGGAAGAAAGCGAGGTCGCGACCGATAACATACTCTGTCCAGAGGTTTGCCTGTACACCCTTAACGTGCTTCTTCAACTCAGGTGCAGCGTCGTCTGGCACTGGGTTGTAGCCGTAAGTTGTCTCAACTGGGAGGAAACCACCGATGAGGGTCATCGTGTTATCCTTTCTTTGATAGTAGTCGAGATAGTAGTAGTTTACTGGAGTCATGATTGCATCCAAGCCACGCTTAGCTGCTTCAATACCACCATTCACACCACGCCAACTCATGACAGTTGTACCTTTGTCTACATCACCCTCAAGAATCTCGTCCCAACCGATGATGTTACGTCCCTTTTCAGCCAAGTGCTTAGCAGCCTGATTCATGAAGTAAGCCTGCAACTGCGCCTCTGCAGGGAAGCCGTTAGAGCCCTTCAAGCCGAGACGTTTGATTTCAGCCTGACAACGTGGACAGTGTTGCCAACGAGTACGTGGGGCCTCGTCGCCACCGATATGGATGTATTTTGATGGGAAAATTTCTATAATTTCATCGAGAACATTGTTCACAAACTCGTAGGTCTTAGGGTTACCAGCGCAGAGAATGTCTGGGAATACGCCCCATTGCTCAGCCACTTTGTAAGGACCACCGGTACAACCAAGCTCTGGGTAAGCTGCCAATGCGCCGAGCATATGACCCGGCATGTCAATCTCTGGGATAACAGTGATATAACGATCAGCTGCATATTTCACAACTTCACGCATCTCATCCTTTGTATAGTAACCACCGTACGGGGTCTCATCAAAGAGTCCTGTCATACGACCAATAACTGTCTGTGCACGCTTTGAACCAACCTCAGTGAGCTTTGGATAGCGGTCAATCTGTGCACGCCAGCCCTGATCCTCAGTGAGATGCCAGTGGAAGGTGTTGACATTGTGGAGTGCCAACATATCGATAAACTCCTTAATGAAGCTCATCTTGAAATAGTGACGAGCGCAATCGAGCATCGTACCACGATAGCCGAAGCGTGGATAGTCAACGATACGAGCTGCTGGGAAGGTTACGTTCTCTGCCTTCTCCAATGGTAATGACTTGCGAAGAGTCTGTACACCATAGAAAACACCACGTGGAGTCTTACCCTCAACGATAATATTCTTACCCTTTACGGTGATAACATAACCCTCCTCATTCTCAACCTTTGCATTGAGTTTCAAGGTAATAGTACTTCCTTTCTTGTTCATACCATTGAGCGCAATACCAGTTGCCTCTTGGATATATTGCTTCAAAAATTCACCATTACGGCGCATAGCCTCATCGTTGCTTGCAACATTAATAACGGTGTTAGCATCCAAAACGAATGGTGTACCCTTCTCAGCAGTAATGCTTTGTGGGAGAGGAACTACTTGATAGTTCGCATCTGTGGCATGAAGTGAGAATGTAGCCATCATCAATGCCACTGAAAGTAAGATTTTCTTCATCTCGATTAAATGAATGTTTTGTATTTAGGTTTTTATATTCTGGATTTCAACTATCCATGGACAAAGATACAAAAAATATCTGATTAAATGCTTAATGAGGGAGAAAAGTGTAGAAAAACTACTTATTCTATTAAAAAGATAATGCCTTGTCCACGTGGGGCAAGGCGTTATCTTTGTTTTATAAGCTTACTCTTCAATCTCAGAAAGGCTTCTGACGAAGTTGCTAAAGAAGTTGCTGGTTGTCTCAATGGGGGCATACCTGACGTAGCGGAGACTGCGACGGACGTTGCGACGAAGTACGGAACTGTTGTTTTGTACAAATCCTACGGCGTTTTGTTTGAAGTGCCATTCGTGTGCAGTGTCCTTCGCTAAGTCTGAAATACTGCGTAATGTGAGGCGGTAAGCATTAGGATCACTCTTGCTAACGAAGGGTATTTCGTCTTCTTCAAAGCCAAAGACGGAGATGAGAACATTACCCTGTAGCTCCGCCATAGCACTCAACTGCAGGGTATTCAGCCAGTTCTCGAGTTTCACGAAGTCTACCTTATTACCCCGAGTTCTTAGGTATTCGCCCATCGTAATGATTCCCCCTAAGTTCATACCACGTGTAAACATCGTCTCAGAGTTGTTGACAATCAGCTTCAGCATATCAATAGCCTCAATCGAAGTGTCGATACTATGCAGTTCGTTGTAGATAAGATTCTTTAGTCTTCGGTTCAGTAACGCATTGCTAAGTCTAACCGTCTTGGGTATTCTTGCAGTTAATGTCTTGCGTTCTTCCTGCTTTGCTTTGATGTCGGTGATGATACTCTCAGGCAGGTTGAGTCCTTCATCCATAGCGTGTCTTGCGATACCATTGATGAAGATAGGCATCACTTGTTGTGCTTCAACCATCTGTATGAGTCTTCGCCATTTGAAAGGCGACATTGGTTCGAGGTTCGACTGTGTGCCGAATGCGCCCGAACAAAGGATTCGAAAGAAGTTGCGTTGAATGATGTCCATTCCAGATGATTCTATTGATTGCATGGTGATTGGGTGTTGGGTGATGAGTGTTGGGTGTTGATGATATGTTTATGGAGGTGATGAATGGGGGTGATGGGTGTTGAATATTGGGTGATGATGATATGTTATGAGTAACGACGGGGATAATGGAAGAGAATAGAAAGGAAGGCTGTGATGCCCAATAATATTGGATAATACAAGAATGGGACGATGCTCACAGGGTTTATCTTTGCCAAACCTGCTGCCATTAATATCTGTGCACCATAAGGAATCAAGCCCTGCGCACAACATGAGAAGGTGTCGAGGATGCTGGCTGCCTTACGTTTGTCTACGCCATAGCGGTCGCCTATCTGCTTTGCAATACCGCCCACGGTAAGGATTGCCACCGTATTATTGGCTGTACAGATATCCACCAGACTCACAAGGAAAGCTATTGTTAGCTCTGCTCCGCGCTTACTATTGACGTGTCGGGTGATCATCTTGATGAGATAGTCGATACCACCATTCTCACGGATAATCTCTAACATTCCACCTGCCATCATCGTGATGATAATCAGTTCGCCCATTCCTTTGATTCCTGCGCCCATACTTCCAAACCAACCATAGACATCGTAGCTGCCAGCAATGATACCGATAGCACCTGTGAGGACGATTCCAATGGTCAATACAGCCATCACGTTCATACCAAAGAGCGCACAAATCAGTACTGCCATGTAAGGAATTACTCTGTAGATGTCAACGTTAGCAACTTGTCCTGTGGTATGTATGTCTCTTCCCAAGAAGATATAAACAAGCAGAATCAAGACTGCTGCAGGGGCAACAATGAAGAAGTTTACCCTAAACTTATCTGCCATCTTGCACTCCTGTGTTCTCGTTGCCACAACGGTTGTATCGCTAATAAACGAAAGGTTGTCGCCAAAGAACGAGCCACCGACGACGATTGCAACGACAAAAGGAAGCGAACTCCCCGTAGAAGTGGCAATACCTGCTGCGATAGGGGTGAGTGCAACGATAGTTCCGACGCTCGTTCCGATACTCATAGAGATGAAGCAAGCAGCGAGGAAGAGTCCTGGCAGCAGCATGTTATCTGGTAGGACGGAGAGGGTTAGGTTGACCGTAGCGTCAATACTGCCCATGTCCTTAGCCGAGTTGGCGAATGCTCCAGCAAGTACGAATATCCACAGCATCATCATCATGTTGTCTGTGCTGGCTCCCTTGCTGTATATCTCAATTCGTTTTGCGAGTGGATAGCCTCCTGATATGGCGATAGCAAAGATACTCGAAGCCATGAAAGCCACGGTAATCGGTACCTTATAGAAGTCACCCGATATGATTGAAGTGACCAGATATAGTACGATGAACACAAGTAGCGGACTCAACGCGAGGAGTCCTTTTTTGTTTTCTGTCATTTGTTGGGTGTTTGGTGTTGGGTGATGGGTGGTGATGATTTGTGAGGGAGGATGGGTGGTGGGTGTTAAATGTTAGATGTTGATGAATTGTGAGAGAGATAGGTGATGAATGGTGAATGTTGGGTGTTAAATGTTAGGTGGTGAATGTTAGGTGTTGATGAATTCTATTAACCTATTATTCATCCCCTTTTCACCCTTACCACATCTTATTTTAACCCTCTGCACATCATGTGCTAAGCCTCCGCACATTATGTGTTAGCCCTCCGCACGTCATGTGTTAAGCATCATCACGATTTTTATCAATGCCTTCTTTTATTTAATTTTATCCCCCTTTTACTACCTTTCTTTCATCTTGTTTATAGCAGTCTTGCCTTCCTCCCCCCCTCGAGAGAGGACTGGGCTGGTCTCCTTCACACCTAACCCTTAGCAAATTTGTCTCCCTCCCCCTTCGGGGAGGGTCGGGGTGGGGCTTCTCTTTTACCCCCACGACCTATGATAGAAGTCTATATTCTCTCGCATAAGCAAGTCGATAGGCATGTAGTTGACAGGTTCAACCTTCTTTTTCAGCACGATAGCACGGAAGAGGGAGTCAACACTGAAGTAGCCTTGCTGGTAAGCATGCTGTGCGATGAGGAACGATATGCTACCCTCTCGCAGGCAGTCAGCATTCTTATGCACCACGTCATAGCCCATAATCTGGACGTTATGGCGATGCGTCTTCAGCAGAAATTTACCCACGATATGCGCCTTAGAGTTCAGTGTGATACAATGGTGTACCTCTGGATGCTCGCTGAAGAACTTTTCTAAGATATGGTCATAACGCTTCCGCTCTTCGTCTAATGGGAGGTTTACTTCCAAGATCTTAATATTAGGGAAGTTCTCTTCCATATAATGACGGAAGCCCACCTCGCGATTCTCTTGCTGACGACTTGCCATCTTTCCGTCTTTCGTCTGCTTCATAAGCATGATACTTTCCTCCTTTTGAGCAATGAGCATCAGCATTCGAGCAGCAAAACGACCACTCTGAATAGAGTCCTGCCCGTAGAATGACAGCGGTTGCAGCGATGGCATATAAGAGTCGAGCAGAATGAAAGGGATGTTGCGATCGTGCAGTTCGTCGGTGAACTGGCGTGTCACCTCTAATGTCGTAGGGACAAGGATAACGCCATCCGGATTCTGCCTAAGACATTTCTGGTAGGTCTCGATAAAAGAGTGAGGGTCCAATCGACTGTAATACATGATTTCCAAGTCGATATAAAAGTCTCTACGTGCCTCTACCGCCTTCATGGCACCAATCTCAATCTCTTCCCAGTAAGCCTCACTGCTGTGCTTTGGAATCAAACAATAGAACGTGTAACTCTTGTTATAAGCCAATGCACTTGCGTAGACATTCGGCTGATAATTCATCTCCTTCAGCACCTTTTCCACTCGTTTCAGTGCGGATTCCGATACATTCGGGCGTTTATGCAATACTCTATCAACTGTTCCAACACTTACACCTGCACGTTCTGCAATGTCTTTGATTCTTATCTTTTCTGCCATAAATATGGGAAGTGAGTATAATATTTTTGCGCTGCAAATTTACTAATAATTGTTGGAATGTGCGAAAGCACAACGTTAGAATTTATAAGTAAAAGTTCTTTTTATTATTTAATTGTGTACAGAATGACGGATAATAGGAAGTTTTTACCTAAATTTGCGTTCTGAAATAAGGCTACGTGCAGTTATGTCTATTAAAAGTTATCTCCAAAAATTGTCTTTTCGCACAGGTGTCATCGTACTCCTGATGTGTATTCCTTTTTATATTCTCTCCTTCGTTCAAGTGTTTTTCCCAGTGTCAACGGCAACGAAAGGCATACTTTTCACTGTCTTTTTCGGATTGGCAAAGAGCTTTCAATATGGCGGTATCGCTATCCTTGGAAAGGAAGGCTACAAACAGGTGAAGGGTTATTTTAAGCGAAAAAAGCAGGCGAAAGCTGAGGCTTTGACGGGTGATGGCGATGCAAAGCCTCGCTACTGTCCTGATCTTTTCTCTAATCCAGAGATTCTTTCTGGTATTCGGCTCGTCATCTTCGACTTCGATGGAACGCTTGGCGATTCTCAAAAGCTCATTACCGACACGATGCTTGCAACGATAGAACGACTGAATTTACCGATGAGAAGTCGTGAGGAATGCGCCCGAACGATTGGTTTACCATTGAAGGAATGTTTCTCATCTATCATCCCAATGACAGATGAACAGGCTGAGGAGTGTGCTAAAGTGTATAGCGAAATATTCAATGTGAAGAATGTTCCGGGTGTTGTAAAAGCCTTTCCGGGTGTTGTTGAAACGTTGGAAAGACTTTCTTCGCAAGGCATTCTGATGTCTATTGCAAGTAGTCGTAGCCATAGAACGCTTGCAAAACTGATGGACGAATTAGACCTCTCGAAGTATATCACTTATCTGATTGCTGCCGACGATGTTGTCGAGAAGAAACCAGCAGCTGAATCAGTGCTTAAGACTTTGAGTCATTTCAACATCGAAGCACACGAAACCCTCGTCGTTGGTGACACCGAATTCGACATTCTTATGGGCAGAAATGCAGGTACACACACCTGCGGAGTTACCTACGGTAATGGTAGTAAAGAGAGTTTAGAAGCCGCAAAAGCAGAGTGGATAGTTTGTTAAATAATGTATAATTCTTTGGTAGTTTCGTAATAAACCACTACCTTTGCACTCGCAATTCAGGAATGCACCTCGGTTCATAGATGAATTGTTCTTAATTAATATCGCGGGTTGGAGCAGTTGGTAGCTCGCCAGGCTCATAACCTGGAGGTCGCATGTTCGAGTCCTGCACCCGCAACTTCAAAGCTTAGAAATACTTAGTAATAAGTTTTCTAAGCTTTTTTCATGTCCACCAAAAACTAATATTAATTCAGAATTCATAATTCAGAATTCATAATTATGATTACTATTGTAATTCAGAATTTATAATTCAAAATTCATAATTATGATTACTACTTTAAGTCAAAATTCAGAATTCAGAATTATGATTACCATTGTAGGAAAAATATTCAACTGGAAAAATCAAGGGTTAAAGCACAAATCAAAAAGTTCAATGTTCAAATTTCAAATTTCAAAGGATAAAAAGTTCAATGTATAAAAACGATTTGTGAAATTTGAAAAATTCGTAGTCAGTACCTGAATTTATTTTACATTTTAAGTATCGAAGACGTAAGGAAAGTAATTAAAAACGAGTCTTTTTATCGCCTCCGTAAGTGTTTTGTTATCAAGTAGTTGCAGGGATAGTTTTCAAAAGGTACTTAATAAGGGTTCAAAAGGGCGTTAATAAGGGGCTTAAAGGGCATCTTTTGTAAGCCAAAAGGGCGTTAATTGGAAGCCAATTAAGCCTTAATAAAAATCGAAGGAAGGAAAAATATTAACAAAACGAGGAGTGAATGGGTGGGGAATACTCACCTTAAAGCCCTCTATCAATCCATAGGGACAGTTTTTCATTACCTCATGTTTTATCTTGTGCGTTCAGTCTTCCGCTCGCAATCTTAGAAGCAATGGCGTTTAAGGAACTCCTCATACTGATTGCAATAGCCATTGAAGACATTGATATCGACATCACCTTGGATGCCACGCACCCTACCATCAGGACTCAACTGCCAGTAAGCCAATTTAAAGTTGGGCTTATACTCGCCATAACGGGCTATCCAAATGTGATAGTTATCGCCCAAATCGGGTGCCAATGGCATGTAAGTATTGGCAAAAGTCTGACTGATATAAAGGATAGGACGTTTACCTGTTCGCTTCTGCACAAGGCTCATCCACGCACGAATATTGCGGAACATCACCTCTGCTCCACCCATCGCAACAATCTGTGCATCGGTCGGCTCAACGTCTAAGACTGGGGGTAGGTCGCCCTTATAAAACTTACTACACTTGAGGAAATAGGCTGCTTGCGCTGCACCTGGTGACATGGTAGAAAAGAAATGATAGGTACCTGTTCGAATGCCATGCGCACGTGCTGCCTTATAATCAGCTTCGTAATAAGCGTTTAGCACCGTACAACCCTCCGTAGACTTCACGTAAGCGAAGGAAACAGGATAATCTACATTTCCCTTGATAGTCTTCGTACTCAGCGTACCGAGGTCGGTAATGCGCAGTTTATCCCAATGGATGTGATACACTTTATTGTTCTGTTCATGCTGATGACGTGAGAGGTCGATGCCGTAGATACGGTCGGGGGTATACGTAAGGCGTTCACCTTTAAACACATCCGCCTTCCATTCGCCCACTTGTAGATACTCGTGTGGTGCAACATAGATGCCAAATCCGTCGCGTTTTCCGTCCTTCCAATGTCCATCATAGAAGCTACCATCGTCGCCATAGTACTTTCCATAACCATTCGGAACGTTCTTTTGGCTCTCACCCTCGTATCGTCCGCCAGCAATACGAATGCCCTTTGCAAGGCTGCTGATAGTAGCTGCGTGGGTCTTATAGTATGTGTTCAGTGCGTCTATCGCCCCACTTTTCTGCAAACGAGTAATCAAGCGAATAGGAGTTCTTTTGCTTTCGGTTTGCAGGAGTACGCAATCATTCTCTTTATCTATTTCCAAGCGGTTGCAATAAGTAGGCTTTCCCTTCTTAGAAGAGGGCTGAATAGCATAGCGATTCTGCTGTCGGATGCGCAGCTGAGCAGAAGATGTTGATATCGAGTCCAACACCTTTATCATCCGACGGAGCGAATCCATCTGATGCACCACCTCGGTATGATACTCCGCAATCTTATTATATCCGTAATCCTGAACGCTATGCACACGAAGATAATAACCCATCTCGTTGCGCTTCGTTTGCAGTCCATCCAACTCCGAATCCATCTGAGCAATCGTCTGACGAACAACGTTTTGCACGCCTTTACCCCTTAGATTGACGATTGTAGACGGTTTATAATCCCACCGAATGAGAATACGTCCATGACAAGAAGGCACAACGGGCAATCGATTCACCCAATAACCACGCTGCGTGATACTGCGTGTATGAATCGAATCCTTATTAATAGAGCCACCCACAAATGCCGAATCAACATAATCAGCAAAGTATGCAAGGGACTTACCATCAGCCTCTAACGTGTAATAAGCCTCCTGACGAATGGTCACAGCACTCTTATCCACCTCCTCTTGTGAAGGGGGCAGACAACGAAAGACAATATATATGAGTAGAAGGACAAGCAAAATGCCCCCTCCTACATACAGGGTTCGCCTTGAAGGGCGGTAGTTGAACATTAAAATAAATTTAAAATCTTTGCAAAGTTACTAATAATTATCTAACTTTGCAGCCAAGTTTATGAGAAAAACGACAGACATATTACTATCCCTTCTATTGTCAACGATGATAGTATGGATTGGTTCGGGCATCATGACAGTGGTGTGCGCACATACTGGCAATGTGTCTGTTGCTAAGATGGAGGATAAAGGTCATTGCAATGATAACGGTGTAAAAAATTGCATGAAGATTGAGGTGAAAACCTTGTCGCCTACAGACATGGCGCACAATGACTTTTACCACATTCAGCCTATACAGCTTTCTCTTCTCCCACAATTCGTAAGTGATTGTCAATTATTGCCTTTGCCTGTTTTGACAAAGGCCCCAGAGAGGATATTGTCGTTGCTCTGGCATAGTCCGCCACGCCAATATCTCCGATTACTTACGACACTTATCATTTGATTTTTGGTTGTTTTCTGTTCCTCATGAAATGGGCAACAGAAGGTTTATCGTACCTGTTACACAAGTGTGTTCGGGTAAAAAAGTGTATCAGTATGTTTCCCATTCTGATACCACATAGGCTTTATAAATTTTAAATAACAACTGAAAATCAAACGAAATGAATAAAATTATATATTTAGCAGGACTGACCTTGCTGTCTGTCCTACCAGCTGCCGCACAGCAAAATGCAGTCGACACGACCGCAACCCTAAAAGATCAGACATTGGATAACGTGACCGTTACAACGAGAAGAGCCTCTGTGCGCTCGTTGGCTGGAGCCATCAACGGTAAAGCCATCCTACGTGACGAACTCTTCAAGGCTGCTTGCTGTAATCTTGGTGAGAGCTTTGTCAACAACGCTTCGGTAGATGTAAACTACTCAGATGCGACAACGGGAGCCAAACAAATCAAACTCCTTGGTCTTAGTGGTACGTATGTTCAGATGCTGACCGAGAACCTTCCTAACTTCCGTGGTGCTGCCCTCCCTTACGGTTTGGGCTATGTTCCAGGTAGTTGGATGAAGAGTATGCAGGTAAGTAAGGGTAATACATCTGTCAAGAATGGCTACGAAGCGATGACAGGTCAGATTAATGTAGAATATGTTAAACCTGAAGATCCAACAGGTATGAGCGTCAACCTCTATGGCAATACGGTGGGAAGATTCGAGGCAAATGCGGATGGTAACATTCATATCAATGGCAACAAGAACCTCAGTACGGAAATCCTTGCCCACTATGAGAACAACTGGCTACATCATGATGGCAACGGAGACGGATTCCAAGATGCCCCAAAGGTGAGACAATACAACCTGCAGAACCGTTGGTTTTGGAAGCAGGGCGATTATATCTTACATGCTGGTTTGTCGCTGTTGAAGGAAAATCGCATGAGTGGTCAGACTCCTCATGCTGCTGCAACGAATCCTTATCGCATTGATATCGGCACCGACCGCTACGAGGCTTATATGAAACATGCCTTTGTTCTCAATCAGGAACACGCCACAAACATCGCTTTGATGGGTAATGTATCTATGCATAAGCAGCAGGCGCAATATGGTATTAAGCAGTATGATGTCAACGAGAAGAATGCTTATGCATCACTTATGTTTGAGACAAACTTCACCGATGAGCACAATCTTTCTGCAGGTTTGAGTCTCAACCATGATTACTTGCATCAGACGCTGACACTCCCAGCAACGGCTGTACCTTCTGATTACGGTAATATCTACCCGCTCACACGTGGTATTGAGAGCGAAACAACACCGGGCGCATACGTTCAGTACACCTATAATCTGCATAGTCGCTTCATCGCTATGGCAGGATTGCGTGTCGATCATAGCAATGTTTACGGTACGTTCTTCACTCCTCGCTTCCACTTGAAATGGGTGCCAGCTGACTTCCTGACCCTCCGTCTCTCTGCAGGTAAGGGCTATCGCAGTCCGCACGCACTGGCTGAGAACAATTACCTCATGGCTTCGGGTCGCCGACTCATCATCGATAAGCTCGATCAAGAGGCTGCATGGAACTATGGTGCGAGTCTTAACTTCAACATTCCAATAGGAAATAAGATGCTGAAAATCAATACTGATTACTATTATACGCACTTCCTTTCTCAGATGTTGATTGACTATGACAGTAATCCACAGGAGCTGCACATCACCAATCTCAATGGAAAGAGCTTCTCGCATACCTTCCAAATTGAAGCTTCTTATCCTTTGTTCAAGGGTCTTGAGCTGGGAGCAGCCTACCGATATAACCTCGTTAAGGCGACGTATGGAGGAAAACTGATGTGGAAACCACTACAGAGTCGTTACAAAGGACTCTTAACGCTCAGCTATAAAACACCTTTAGGAGTTTGGCAGTTTGATGCTACTGCAGCCTTGAACGGAGGCGGTAGAATGCCAGAATCTTACACCTTAGCATCGGGCGAACGCTCATGGGCAGGCAGCTATAAGGCTTACGGACAGCTTAGTGGGCAGGTGACACGCTACTTCCGCCACTTCTCGCTTTACATAGGTGGGGAAAACCTTACCAATTATAAGCAGAAGAACCCTATCATCGGTTATCAAAATCCGTGGGCTAACGGCTTCGAGCCAACAATGGTCTATGGTCCTGTCGAGGGTGCAATGGCATATGTTGGTATCCGTCTGAACCTCGGTAAACGACAGTAAACATTGATTCATTCACAATAAATAACATAAACGACAACACAGAGAGACGTCTTGAAACACGCTTTCGGACGTCTCCCTTAAACAAAGAACAATTATGAAAAAAGCTATTTTCACAATGCTGATGCTCATGGTAGCCATGATTGCAACAGCCAAAGACATTAAGACAGTTATCTTCACTACTACTCCACAGATGCACTGCGCTAACTGTGAGGCGAAAGTAAAGAACAACCTCCGCTTTGCAAAGGGTGTGAAGGAGATTAAGACAAGTGTTGAAGAGCAGAAAGTTTATGTAACCTACGATGCCCAGAAGACCAATGAGGAGAAGCTTCAGAAGGCTTTTGAGAAGTTTGGTTATAAGGCAGAAAAGACAACAAAGGAGGCTAAAATCCCTGTTCATGAGAACGAGGAGTGCGATAATATGTAATCGCTAACAGTAAAGTCTATCAGTAAGTAATCGACCATTACATGGCTCTCAACAGCCTATGTGATGGTCGATTCTTGTTTAATCTCTATCGTTTATATAATAAAGGAATAGTATCATTGAGTGGTGCGGAGGCTCCGCACATAGGGTGCTAAGCGTTTGCACAGTTGGTGTTAAGCCTTAGCACGTTTCTTAAAGAGGGTCGGAATATGAGAGGATAGGTGTTATCGTCCCTTTTCCTATGCGCTTATTCTGTTAGATTTCTTTATAGGAAGGCTGTTTATTTATTCCCCTTTGGCATCCTTCCTATTAACTGCAGCAACGAAGGAACGAAGATACACAGTGAGAAGAATAAGCCAGCATACATCATGCGGTCGTTGCCGTGGAAGAAGTCGATGAGTTTTCCATCGTTCATCTGTGGCATGAGGTTGAACATAAGATAAGCCACCGTATTGTTCACCCAATGAAATACAAAGCCTGGCAGAATACTACCCGTTTTCGAATAGAGCCAACCCAATAGCAGACCAATCAAAAAAGCGTGTAAGCCCTGTGCTAAATTGAAATGAATAATACCGAAGATGAGGGCTGAAACGACAATGGCTATCCATCGTTTGCGTTCGCCTAATGCGTTTTGTAGTACGCGTAGAATAGCACCACGGAAGACTATCTCCTCAGCAATAGGCACCATCATTCCTAAGGCTACATAGCCCCAAGACACCTTCATGATACTTTCAAACATATCTTCTGTGCCCGCTGGCATCGTTAGATTAATCTTCTCTGCAAGGAATTGCAGCGGGAGTATCGAACCTAAAGCTATGAGAGCCGACCACATGAGGACAGCCCAAGGACGCGTCTTCAAATAGTTACCAGATACAGGTGCCCATTTTGTAGCGATGAAAAGAATTAAAGTTGCAAGACTACTGATGACTGCCGTTATGGCAAGAGTCTCACCATTTTTAGTCAGATAATCCCCATCAGCAGCCTCTGTCCCTCCAAGTAGGTTTACAAGTTGCTTACCTCCCTCGAAAGAAAGACTTTGTATCAAGATGAAAAGTGAAACAAATAAGATGACATAGAGCGTTGCACTCAAAACGTTTTTATTGTTCATTTCTGCGAATCTTAGAGTGTATTAATAATATTCTCTTGTATGTGATAAGTCTCATCAAACAATCGATTGATTTGCTCTTTGTCTTGCTTCAGCTGTTGTGCCAAGGCTTCTAAAGAGTCAAACTTATGCTCGTCTCTTATCTTACTAATGAAACTTACAAGGAGTTCCTGTCCATAGAGATTTCCTGTGAAATTAAAGAGATTGACCTCTATCGAGGTGGTTGTGCCATTGAAAGTAGGCCGATGCCCAATGTTCATCATCCCTCGCTTCCATCCAACAGAATCTTTCAAGCGCACCATGACCGCATAGACACCGGTTGCAGGGAGTAGTTGCTGGCAACCATTCACATCAAGATTGGCTGTAGGGAAACCCATCTTGCGCCCATTCTGATAGCCACTCACGATGCGACTCTCTATCGTATAAGGATAGCCTAAAAGGCGGTTGGCAGCCTCAATGTTGCCCGCGCGGAGGTTGTTTCTGATGATTGAAGAACTCATTTTCTCATCATTTGGCAGGAAGGCATCTGCACGAATGACCTCAATACCCATTTCCTTACCATACTGGACATAGTCTTCAAAAGTCTCAGAGCGGTTATGTCCGAATCGGTTGTCGTAGCCAATGATGAGTTTCTTTACATTCAGCTGTTTGCATAACACCTCTTGCATGAAGTCATGAGCTGAGAGCGCAGCCAATGAAGCATCGAAATGCAGTACGAAACTATTGTCAATATGTGTCTTTGAGAGCAGAAGTAGCTTCTCATCGAGTGTTGACAGCAGTTGTGGTTGGTAGTCAGCCTGCAACACCTGACGCGGATGTCGGTCGAAGGTGATGACTGCCGATGCCATTCCAGACCGTTCAGCCTCGTCAATGACACGACTAATCAGGAATTGATGTCCACGATGCACCCCATCAAAGAACCCTATGGTTGCAACCTGTTCTACTAATTTATGCGTCTCATCTCGCTTAATATATATTGTATTCAATCCTCTTGTCTTATAGTTCGTTTACTTCCTTGTAAAGGTATTTTTATTTCTCTGCAAGCGGTGTTAAGCTCTCTGCAAAGATAGTCTCACCTTGTTACGAAGCCATGTTTACTTTCTTGCAAAGGTACTCCAAATCACCCATAAACCCATGTTTGGGTAAACAAAATGTGTTAAAACATTAAATTTCCTTATCGTCCTTTCTCCTTTTTCCATTTATTTCATTATCTTTGCACCCGAATTCACGAAATTCAGGACTTGTAGCTCAGTTGGTTAGAGCAACAGACTCATAATCTGGAGGTCCCTGGTTCAAGCCCAGGCTGGTCCACGTTAATAATCAAGCACTTACAGAGTTTCTGTAGGTGCTTTTTCTTTTTCTCGGAAAACAATGGGAAAACACATTGCTTTTGAAAACTCCATGATTTTTCAATAAGCTTGACATCATACCATTCCAAGTAAAGCATGTAAATAAGGTTTTTCTGAGTATCAAAATACGCTTTGGGAAAACATTGACGGAAGATTTTCTTTGATAAATTGCTCGCAGGTTAACTTCTCTTGTTGTTCTTCCTTGTCGCTCTTCTCCATCCATCCCACTCCATCACTCTATATTTGCCCCGATGATGCGATAACTCGTTCATTAGGGGCCAATTTTTGTACCTTTTTGTTAATTCATGTAAAGAAACCGTACATAAAAAACCTTCTCAGTTTTTGGCCAATAACACAAAAAAAACACTCGGTTAAAACAGACTACCTTTACCATAGAATTCCTAATCACGGGAGTTCAAAGATGGTTCGTGAACCAAGAACTGAAGTTAAATCGGAAAGTCAGGAAGTACAACTGGCCGCCCACAAACTAAATTATGTATGACAAGAGTAGTAACAATAGAGCAGTTGCTCGAAAAACCCATCTGTATGATGTCAGGAGAAGAATTTGTTTTGCTCCTGCAGAACGCGGAGAAACAAACGGCAAAGGTACCTGTCGAGGTAGTAGCAGAGAGACATTACGAACACGGCATCGCTGGCATTGCCAAGATTTTCGGTTGCAGTATACCCACTGCCAACAGAATAAAGAAGAGCGGCGTGATTGATTCTGCCATCACCCAGGTAGGACGCAAAATCGTCGTTGACTCCGAGTTGGCACTGAGTCTTGTGAAGGAGGCTGGTGCCATAAAGGGCTAAATCAGTCATAAATATCAATAAGGTATGACCTACATAGACTATATGAAACAGTTCTGGCGAGCGGCATCAGTCCGTCCGTTCCCTGCGAGCGAGGTGGCGTTGTATGCATTCCTTGTGAACGAGTGCAACGCTCACTTCTGGAAGATGCCCGTGCCGTGCCCTACTTTGCGTATATGCGAGTCACTGCGCATTTCAAAGCAGACTGCGATGACCGCAAGGAAACATCTTGCAGAGTGTGGACTCATCCTGTTCACCAATGGCAAGTCCCGTTTTCTACCGTCTGAATATTCACTGCTTGACTTGACGGCAGACTTGACGCATGGCTTGACCCTTAATAATAATAAAGGTAAAGACAAAGATTATTGTAAAACTCAAAAAACGAATTCGTACTATGATTCAAATTCCAGCAAAAATAGACGTAGGGCAGTTGAAGTCCATACTACTTCAGCGGAGGATTACGAAACCGCGTTTTAGACTGCCCATGTCGCCCCAACAGGCATACGACAGTCTGCTTGCAGCGACCATCGCGGAAGTGGAGTATCGCTGCCGAAGTTTCCAAGAGAACGTCGACGTTAAGGCTCAGCTGCAACAGATAGCCAACTGGCTGACGAGTGACAGCAGTAAGTTCGGCATACTGTTATGTGGTGAATGTGGTAATGGCAAGAGCACTTTGGTCAAAGCGTTTCAACAGTTGCTGAACCTCCTGTCCATTCCCAATCCTACCGGACAAGGTAACTATGGGATTCAGATTACTGACTCCAAATACATTGCCCATCTTGCCAAGACCGACTACAAGGCATTCGTACAACTCTCTCAGAAGAACATGCTCGGCATTGATGACCTTGGCACCGAGCCGCAGGAGGTCATGGATTTTGGCAACGTGGTCACCCCAGTCATTGACCTGCTCACAAAGCGATATGACGAGCAGTTGTTTACCATCATTACCACCAATCTCACACCGAAACAGATTCGTGAGCATTATGGCGACCGTATCGCTGACCGACTCAATGAGATGGTAGAGAAGATTATTTTCAAGAATGGTACATACCGATCCGACAAATCTCTAATCTAATTTTATATGGAAAAGAAAAAGATTCACTATTGCTTCATTCTGTCAGAAGAACAGATGAAGTTTCTCCGCAGCAAGAAGTACAAGATAGACCGCATGGAATGCTTCATGTCGCTTATTGCTCTTGCCGAATGTGAGCCGAAACTGGTACAGGTCAGCAAGACTCAACAGGTTGAAATCTTGCGCGGCCAGTTAATGGTTGACAACACCCAGTTGGCGAAACTCTGGAACAAAGACCGCAAGACGGTTCCTAAGATTCTGGAGGCGATGGAGTCTCTGGGGATTTCCTCTTCGCAGAAGGTAGGAGAAAATCGCGTCTACACGCTGCAATCTCTGTCTGGCTGGTACGTTGATGGCACTCTCATAACCAATCCCTTCGGTATAAGGCGTAGTTCCGATGGCTCGGGAATCTTTCACACGGAAGTTCCGCCTGTCAGGGTCATCACCATTGAGAGCGATGAGACATCCAAGGATGCCAAAAACACGGTCACGGAAGAGAAGGTTGCTGACGGAAAATCTTCCTCTGATAGTATCGAGAGTAAGACTTCGCCTGTCTCTAATTCCATGTCCCATCTGTCATCACAATCTAATGATAGTGCAGACGAGGACAAATCTGGCGATGATGCTGATTCTTCCATTTGCTCTTCAACTCCTTCTTCCTCACGTTCAGAAAGCCACTTCAATTATGCTGTCAGCCCTTCTTCGTCAGAAGGAGCCGAAGGCAATCAGAATGAAGGGAAGGGAAAAGAGAATGAGGATGTACCGCAGCAGCTGGGAGGTCAATCTTCACAGATTAACGGCAATCCTAAGGGTAATAACAAGCCCTACGGCAGTAATATTCCCAATGGCTACCACTCTTAACCTGGAGAACATCGGCAAGCGACCTGCTCTGTCCAATCATCCCAGAGGACGTTTGATAGGTAACCGCTCTACAGGTTCCAAAGCGGGCCTTGCTGCATCAAGGGCAACTTGCAGGTTAAAAGGCCCGATTATTTATAGGGACTTTTCGAGAAATCCTTTTGTATTACAATCTGCCTGACCGCAGTTTTGTAATCCTAAAAGTTTCTCTGGCTACTCGCAAGCTCGCAGCCGATGCCCATCTTTACAAACTAATTTTAATCATCCATCTAACTATCAGTAATCAATATGAAGAAGAAAAAGATTATCAGAAAGCCACCTACAAGGGTGCATACCTTTCGTTGTACCGACGAGGAATATGAAGTGTTGAAGAATCTGGCGCAGAAGTGCGGTCTCAGTCTGAGCCGCTATGTCGTGGAGACAGGCTTGAAGCATCACCCACGCCAGCGGCTGACTCCAGAGGAATGCCATGCCCTTGACTCGCTCATGACGGCAAGGCAGGATTTGGTAAAGGTGTCCAATGCCCTGAACGGCAAAACGGACGAGGAAAAACTGCGTATGTTCAAGAGCGGGAAGTTCATGAACTGGTGGATTATGGCTGTCGCAGGTCTCATCCAACATTGGCAACACATAGAGGAGAACATCACCTCTTCTGTGCAGACCAAATCAAATAAAGGAAAGGAAACTGCCCCATGATAATGCTTGCCAAAGTCGGTGCCTATGGCGGCAATGCCGTCAGGTACGCAATGGAGAAAGAGAAGGCAAAAGTGGTCAAGGTGAACCACCTGCCCGAAGGTCTTGATGCCACTTCTATCTGGTACAGAATGAAGCATCACTGTCAGCTCCATCAACAGGACAGAACCGTGGGGAGGAAATTGGAACGCTTCATGGTGTCTTTCGTCTTGTCCCCGTCAAAAGAAGAGTCAAAGGACTTCACCATGCAGGACTGGGCAGACCTTCAGAATGAGAGCCTGGAAGTTCTGGACTCCGTCGGACTTTTATCCAAGGGTTTTACGGAAGAGGTCAAGACCAATTTCCACGGCTCCATGAATGTAGGTGCCCTGCACTCAGACTCCAAGTCAGGGACGCTCCACCTTCACGTGGACTGCTGCCGTGTGGACCTCGATGGCAGCACCAACGATGTCCACGATATTCACAAAAGGGCGATGATGGCTGCGGAGATTATCAACATGAGGCATGGCTGGAAACAACCGCAAGAGATACGCGACATGCGCCAGCAAGAGATAGCCGAGTTTTGCGAATACACCCTGCGTAATATGGAGCGTTTCGATACAGACTACTACTTCAAGCTGCTCCGCATGAAAGGCTATGAGGTTACACCAAAGTACGACAAGCAGAAGAAACTCGTGGGCTACACCATCGGCAAGAATGCCTCCGTCTTCAAGGTTTCCGCCATCGGACGCAAGTTCATGGCATCAAGGTTGGAAGATACGTGGAGGAAACTACATCCGCAGTCGGTTCAGTCCAGACTGCGCCCTGCTATTCCTGTCAACACGTTTGTTGCCAAGCCTGTCCGTCCAGTTGTACCAAAAACGACTACCACTCAGCCCAGGGTTCAACCAACACCGTTCGTTCTGCCACCCAAGCCCACACCGACCAATGCTGTCTATGACATAAAGGTTGGTGATGAGACCTTTAAGGTGGAGATACCAGATGTCATCAAAGACCTCTTCATAAACGAGGCACAGGTACTAGAGGACAACGATATCGCGACTATAAAGGATGTTTCTCGTGTCGCCATGTTGCTCTTTGTTGGCTACATTGACGCTGCCACCTCGATGTCCGAATCATGTGGCGGAGGTGGTGGCTCCGCACCGTCCTCAGGTTGGGGCAAGGATAATGATGAGGACGAACGCCAATACGCTCGCCGTTGTCTGAAGATGGCTCACTCTATGTGTAAACCTAAGCCACGCAGACGTGGATATCATCATTAAACCATAACAAAACAAGAATCTATGATTAAGAACAGTAAAAACAACGAATCCATGCCAGACTTCAATGATATGATGAACGAAGTTGAGCAGGATATGGTACTACAAGAGGCCGAGGAAAGTGTCATTGACAAAGTACCCGACCTCAAAACGTTGAATACCAACATCGAGAATGCAACAGCAACCTGGGTGAACGCTACTCTTCAACTGGAGTCGGCAATCCAGCAGTATCAACGAGCAGAAAGGAAGCTGGAAGCTTCAGTAACAACAATCCGAGGTAAGGTTGATACTATCAATGACCATATCGATAACGTTATGGAAAATGCCCCGACCAAGTTGCATGTTTCCGTTTCTGTCTCTGACCCCGACATGAAGAAGATACAGGAAATGTTCGACAAGGAACATGAATGGGTCGTCGCCCAGATGCAGGTACACCTTACCCAAGTCAACAATATGCTAATCGAAGAGCACAGGAAGACCATGGAGCGTTACAAGGAATATGATGGTTGTTATCTCGGCTATCGTGTACAGTGGTTCTTTTGGCTCTTCTTCGCTATAGGTTTCTCTGTGGTTGTTGGAGGTATTGCAATGCTAATAGCACTACATTACGGGAAATAGCAAAATGACAGAAGAGCAGCTCCAAGCGGAACTACTCTTTTGTTTGCAACCTCTGAATTTTGCAAACGAAACTGCAAACGAAACTGCAAACAAGCTACTTTTGTACTCTCTTGTATCTCACATTGTTAGGGATGCTATCTTCCGTTTGCTCTATCTCTTTTTCTTGGACTAATTCTGCAAACAGACGCGATACCATTGAGCGGTCTTTTTCTTGCAATTTTAGCAATTCACGAGCTTCGGTATTGTTAATCGTATCAATTGAATCCAGATACCTTAGAATAGCCTCTTTCTGTCGAGCCTTATTCTGTTTCTTCCTCTTTACGTAGTCTATCTTGTCTTCTGTGCTTTTGCGCTTGCTGACATGAAGTATGTAGACTAAACCAGAAGTTTTACCTGTTGACTCGACGAATCCCAATTCTTGCAAGTTGTCCAATATGGTCTGTAGACGATATTGGCTGATATTTGGCGTTTCTGCCAATTCTGCCAATGTTACTTTTCCTCGTTTAACAATCTCCGATAAAACGAAAAGCTGGTCTAACTTCAGTGAACGTCCTGCTTTATTTTCATAGAGGAGTGACAACTCTATCAATTTCTCTGTCTTTACCTCCGCCTTAATACGGAAGATAACTGAAGTCTCTGTTTCTTCAGGCATAGGCAGTGCCTTTCCTTTCTTCAACAAGTCTGTGAAAATCTTGTCAAAACCGCTTCCTGCTTTCTCTGCCAATCCGATTTCACGCAGAATGTCCATTACGTTGGGATTCCTGGGATTGGTTTTACGCAGATAGTTATCCACCGTCACACCTTCAGGGAATGTGCCTGGGCTTTCTATTTCAAGGTAGCCTCCATCATCATATTTGCGGATTTCAATAATCTGCTGGCGACTTATATCCCTATGAGCCAAAGCGTTGATAAGCAGCTCGCGAATAACAATCTCGGAATAATCTTCTACGTATTCTCGGAATAATCCAAAGACGAACTCCTTCTGCTTTATTTCTGCCTTCAACTGATTGAAACAACCTTCTGCTACCTCTACGATGTTGCCTTTATATTCGTATGGGCGATAAGTGCCATCCGAGAAATAGTGGATGTATTTCACCTGATAATAAGGCAATTCTCTCAGAGCTCGGTCATTACCTATAAATAGCAAACCTGTCGTTGTCGGCAGAATCCCATCATTGTCTTCTCGTATCATTCCAAGTGAGTCCAAAAGATCTTCATCCGTCTTGTCAAGATACGGACTCTCGGCATTTTTTGCTTCAATAAGGTTTCGCAACCGTGCAAGACGCTTTTGGTCAATCCAGTCTTTCCCTACTTTCCACGTCTGTTGGTCATAGACTATCATACCTTTCTCTGCCAAGATTGTTGACATTTCGTATGGTTCAATGGGTCTGTTGCCATCATTGGAACGGATAAGGAATTCTCCACGGCTGGTACGATGCATCTGGCTGGAGAAAGGTATTTCAAGTAGCAGCAAGTCACATCCGTCAACCTTCAGTGTATGAGGAATAAGGGTAATGGTAGGGAAAGTCCTATCCTGTACCTGTTTGATAAGGTCAAACACTTTCTGATTATCATACTTGAAGTCTTGGTTGACTTCCTTGGTTCCGTCAACAATTCCCACAAATAGAAATCCGCCTTTTAGATTTGCAAAAGCCACCACATCACGAGCCATTTCCTCATAGTTCGGCGCGAAGTTCTTGTGCGACTTGCCGAAGGCTCGTTTGTCTTCAAGTTGTTCTTTGAAATCCATGATGTCACACTCTCCCTTTTCCAAAAGAGAGTAGAACCATTGCATGCTAAGTTTTGTATATTTCTTCATCTTCTATACCATTATAACGTATGAAATACCGTTGATATTATGATATTTAGGCTTATATTCTGATGCCGTTATCAGATATCTCGATAGACGTGGACAATTCTGCCGATAGTGGAATCCATGTTCCCACACGGTAATGGCATTGAACCATTTCCAACTTTGAATTTGTTGCCAGCATATTACTCGTATAAAGATGTCGCTGTTCAAATGTCATATTCTTTGCAATAATTTTGTGTATTAAACTCCGCTGTTCCCCAATGCTCATCCAAGTCCACATTCTCACTCTGAGGTTGACATTCGCTTGGTAATTCTCCCACTTGTACAATTACGGGCAAGTCAGCTATTACCCCCGAAAGTACACATGCCCCCACTGGAAGTATAGGCAAGGATTCTACTGACACCTTATCAAGATAAGATATTGCCTTTTCTACCATCTCTATATCTCTATTGTTTACCAATCTATGTATCAGATAATTGTGCAATTGGGATATAATCGTGGGGGATATATCTGATGGACGTTGACTTGCAAGAATCAAAAACACGCCAAACTTGCGCCCTTCTTTGATAATTTCTTCAAATGTTTCTAAACGAAAATCTTTCCAAGCCTCACTTTCTCGATTGGATTCGTATGATAAAATATTATGCGCTTCGTCTATTATAATATGTAAAGTATTTGATAGAGTGTCCCCCCTGAGATTTTTATGTTCTTTATATAACTTAGTACAAAGAAGTAAGGGAATCAACTTTTTCATGGAGGTGTTGACCTTATTTAAATCTATGATGGCCAAGTTATATTCACCCCATAGATCGTCAGTTGTCACCTTAAAAACTTTAGTAAAATCTTTCGCAAAACTTTTAAGTCTATTTATTACAGGTGCAATATGTTCGTTGACAGCGCGGTTGTTTAAAACATCCATTATTAACTGGATGTACAAATAGTGAATGATTTTTTCTATTACATCATTGGGCGCAATATAACAATCTACTGCTTTGTACACATCAAGGTTATAAATATCTGGCCAATATTTTTCATCACTGAAGAATTTTCTATTACTCCCTGTGCCTGTATAAAAGCACTGTTGAGATCCATGCCAAGAAAGGTCGCTCTGCAACCCCACCTCAACACCATCTTCTTTTTTGTGGGGTAAAATATTTTCCAAGTAATCAAGCAGGAGTTTACCTTTTGCTCCATCTGACATTTTTACGACACGTTCAACCTGATGACGAAGTATTCCCTTTAAATATTCCGATGTATTTTCCTTTGTTTGAACATTCTCATACAAGTTTAACGCTCGTTTAATAAAAGGCTGTTGCGTCTTCTCTGTTGCACTCGCCATAATGTACAATAGCTCTGGTTCCAATATATCATTTTCTGAGATAGGTAAGCAGTCTCCTCCTTCATAATGCGTACTTATTTTATATGTCTTCTTTTTTGCAATGATAGATGAAACGCCAGAATACTCTCCGTTGAAGTCAAACACAACAAATCTTGCATTTTCTTTAAAGGACAGGGAGGAATCAGCTTGCTTAAACAAGTTATGGAGTATGGAAGTAAGCGTATAACTCTTGCCACTTCCTGTATTCCCAAAAATTCCGATGTGGCTTGTCAAAAGCTTTGAAATGCCTATTTCAATTGGTATGTTGTCATCTGTCAGAAGATAACCAATGTTAATAGTGGCATTGCCTGACCCAAATGTATGTATTTTACGGAATTCCTCCACATCCAGAAGTTGACACACGTTGCCAATTAGAGGCATTTCCTTTATCCCCTTGTAGTACTTCCCATTATCAAAATACCCAAGCAGTTTTATGGATAATTGCCGAAACATTTCCTCGCCTTGTGAGACATAGTCGTTATGAGTTGGATGTACCTCTTTCAGAGTTTCCGACTCAACTTTCCCGACTAATGTGGTATATCCCTTTAATAACTTAACATATCCTCCAACACTAACATTCTTTATTAGTTCTCCCTTGTACACCAAATGCGGCAAATTCTTGTTTTGATCAACTTTGATCAAAATAAGTCGACCTTCTACCGCTACCACTTCTCCTATCCGAAAAATAGCATCTCTGGTATAATCTATGTTGGAATAATTAGTCATTGTTATGATATCAGGTTGGCAAGTGGTTCAAAGACGAACTTGTTAATGGACTCAAGGTCGAACAGTTTAAGGTCAGCCAAGTAACTTTTGAATTTTTCGTCAGAAGAGGCTTTTCGGTAATCCTCTGGTGTTAGGATAAGAATATTTGGATTGATAATGTTCCCACCCTTTGACAGATTACTGCGAATGATGCTTTTCTGCTCTTCATTGAAAGAAAAAACAATAATCTGAAGGGTAGGATTGGCATTGGCGGCTCGAACAGTAATCTGGACGATGTGTTCATCTGCAAAGGAAAAACCTGCAACAAACAATACGGAGTTACTACGTTCCAACGCATTGGAATATAGACGCATCAGTTCATAAAAGTGCAAATCTATTACCGACTCTCGGAACTTTTCCTTTCGTGGATTCACCATCACGAGAGCTTTGTAATGCTGAAGAAAACTTTTCAAAACGGAAGATTGATGACCAATTCTTGCAGAGTCGGAAACAATCATGTCATGCAAATCATTATACTCCTCAAAACTATATATTAGGTCTCTCTCTCTTAAGGCTTTAATGTCTTCACGTAGCGTAAATAAAACCTCGTGGCTCATGTCGTATACAATTTCCCCATCTGCCACAGATGCCCAATTGATTGAACCGTGAACTTTTAGGTAGTTAAAGACGGGTATCGTTGCCGTTGTATGGTACAACGGACTAACTTTTGATACAACATTTGAGAATGCGCTTTCATTGAATGTCGGTTTCATCTGCCCTTTGAAACCTTGGTTAAACTCAATGCCAAGATTCTCGGCCACTTCTTCTACCAAGTTGTCGATATTTGTGGTGAAGACGTTTATCTGTTTATCTAACAGCCCAATATGTCTTCTAGCTATAATTTTATTCCATACTTGAAGGAATTGGGCGTATTGGAATAGAACTTTGTTTTTCCGTGCCCTTTGTTCTTCATCCAAATCTTCTATGCATGGAAACATGACGTTTTCAACGTACTTTACGAGAATATTCGTCTCTATAGCATTACGAGTGGTTGGCGAATCCTTGTCCGTTGTGGATAGCTCCGTCAGCCATTGCTCAACATTGCCCAATGTCGATAAAAATGGGCAGGACAGTCCAGAGCCAAATAAAAAATTTATATGGCACGACTGAACGTATTGTTTGATTCTTTCAATTGTCATAGGATAACACTTTATATCTTGTCTATGTGAGATGTTTTTACTCTGCGCTCGCGAACTTCTTCCATCGTCATGGAAACACCTCGCAACGCATTCTGATAGATACCATACTTCATCGGCCCCTCTTCAAAAGCACAGAAATCTCCAAGATTGAACACAAGACGGTGTGAGGGAGTTACATTAGGGAACTCTTTTGTGCCAACTGACACCACTGGATACAAACCATATACCCATGTATCGACCACAGCTGCAATATATTTAATATGTGACACATCTATCCCCTTAGTCGTGGCCATACGTCCTGGACTAAAAGTTTTGGCAATGCCTTTTTTGTAATTTTCTCGTGGTTCATTAACCTCCCTATCAGGAACAGCAAGGTAAACAATCCATTTCCCAGGCTCTTCATCAGAGTAGTAAAGCCCCTTTTGTGGTATGCTCTTTACAAGCAATGTTTTACGGGCATTTGTATCTTTTAGCCATGCCTCTATCTGCTCTCTTAACACCTGTTCGCTACTATTTGGGTCAAGAATAAGATTTCCATTCTTATCCGCCACCATTTTTCCTGGTTTCAAGGGAAAGGCTCCAATGCCAATCTTGTCAATGGCATTCTTGTAATAGTATTCTGAAAAGTTCTCCTTAGTGACGTTGCCAGGGAACAAAACATATCCACCTATCACCTCGCGTTTCAGGTTATCTTTTCCCTCCTGTGTATAATAAATGGCATCCCTATAACGATGCATTTGGTTTATCGCGCCAACAGGTGGCACGTCAAGGCCACCCTTTCGGGCATCAGCTATACGGTATTTAGCATCAAAGAGGTAAGTGTATTGTATATCGTCATCTTGTTTAGAAAGTCGCAATACAATATCAGGACGCTGCACTGTCGTAAGTGTGTCTGTACCCTCGATAGAAGAAGGATAAGAGGTTTGTTCATCATCCACGTCAATCTCCTCAACCTGAGCATTGTACATTACAGAAACCTCCACATTGTCCTTTTTTAATTTCACTTCCGACTGTGAACCATACACCAACTGACGCACAAATCCCGATGTTAGTTCCCGACCAGTAGTGTCAACCTCAGCCAAATCGCCCATAATATCTTTGACGATATTCTTAACCTTGATAAAACACCAGATTTCGTAAAGTTCGGAAATGTCCTTCACTTCCAACTTTCGCATTCCCTCTTCCAGTTCATATCCGCAAGAGAGTTCCACCCAATTCTTGAATATGTCTTTATAGCCTCTAGCCCGTTTCATGACCAGCGAATCCTGTGAGAAACCTTTGAATTGATCTATTCCCTTGAAGAAACGATGTTTCTGGAGGGTCGAAAGCTCCTTGTGCATTGCGTCAAGATTGTTGGCTATCTTCGCATCATCAGCCTTCAACTGCACTTTGATATGCTCTCTAATGATGCCAAACCTGCGGTAAAGTTCTTTAATGACATATTTTAGAAAACGATTCTCCACAGTATCCTTGGAGAGATACATTTCTTCTGAGCGGAAAAGATGTTTTGGGTCTTCTTTAAATTCAGCATACTCATTCTCTTGTTCTGGGGAGATATATCTCAAACGGTCGGCACGCTCATAGCGAACGGCAGTCTTTAATCTACGTTTTGGCGAGTTAATGATGATATGGATGTTCCTGATGATGTCGTTATAACACGATTGAAATATCTGCCACCAAATCAATTCTGATGACTCACCAGCTTTGGTCCTGAATGAAAGATAGGTATTCTTCAGAAAGGCATAAGACAGCATGCTATACTCCTGTTCTATATCTCTGATAATTGATTTCATATCAGAGCGATAGTTCATCTTGTAGCTTAGCACCTCCGTACAAAAACCTAAAGTTCCTTCTACACCGCCAATAGTGTAAGTGAAGTCGAAGTCAACAAGACCAACTTGATTGTTGAAGTTCAACGTAGCATAATATCTGCCATCATCACTTACGATTGCGTTCTTCAACTCATTGAACTTAATGGCATGTCCCGAAAGACTCATACGGCAGCTATCCAGCGGCTTTCCATCCTTGCCAGAAATAATAAGCGCATAGTCTGTGTTTTCAAAGAAGTAGGCCGTATGAAAAGACATACCATCCTCCATGGGCTTTTCGCCAAAGACAAATGTCACGTCCTTGTCTTTGCCTGTAAAGCGGGACTTTATCTGTTCCTTGCTTTCGTCATCACACTTAACACCAAGGTTATTGATGGTTTCTCTAATGCGACGACCATAGTAAGCACACGAGAACCTAATTTCCAAATCCCCGTTGCTAACCTTCAATGTATTGAAAGTCCCGTTCATATTTTCTGATTTAACCCCAATAAGAAACAAAATGCTCTCGATGAAGAATCTCTATCATTTCATCAAGTTTCTTCATACTTTCACTCTTCTCCACATCCCCAAAGTGCTTTGTCATAACGGCTTTAAGCATACTGAGAACCGTTGTCTGGCCGTATTTATCTGCGGTCTGTGTCAGGCCTCCAATAGCCGTTATTCTGTCATCGTTGGCATCAACCGAAAGCTTAGTCTCGTCACCCTCAATACGACTCAATATCTTCATCAAAGAAAATTCATCCAAAGCCCTTGCGGTGCTGTTATAACCAAAGTCCATGGCACTGCTCACATAGAGCATCGCCTCGTTTGCCGAACGATAGCCCAATTTGAATGGAGTTCCTTCAAGCAGTTTGTTGACATCTGTCAGGAAGTTGATAATCTTGGTAGAAATGTTTCCCAGATGGTCTTTAATCTCACCTGCCTTGATAGGGCGATTAACCAATAGCCCGATTTCTTTAGCCGAGAGTTGGGGAACAACTTGTTCTGATGTTCCATCAAGGAATTTTACGAAATCTACATCGTTCATTTCTATGGACATGGCACGGTCAAGCACCTTGCGAGAGAACGAGAAGGTGGTTTCATCCATATTCACCGTTCCCATGACAATGAGGTTTGGAGGCAGGGTCAGCCCTTTTTCTCGGAACTGCTTGGCAAGAGCCTCAGATTTTCCTGCAAGCTTTGTTATCATTTTAGCACATACAACCTCACCAAAATCTTTGAAGGGTTTGACAATGGGATCAGTCCAATAATTCCCGTCCTCGTCAGCGTATCTGCTTTCGATAGCACTAAGAAACTCTGCGAAATACTCTTCAACAGGCGCAAGATTCATTTCGTCAAGACAAAGAAAATATGGCGTTCTCTTGTCTAACCATGCTTTGGCGACAAATTCAATAAATGGCGTATATTCGTAGTGTTCACCATCCTTGCCTATGTTAGACTTATAGCCAACCACATCCATAGAATTGTGCCAATTTGGTTTCACCTGGATCAATTCAAAATTCTTTGGGCGTTGATTTTTCCAACGGGTATCTTCTTCTGCGTCAGACAGCGTCACACTCGCCTGAGCAAGTTTCCTCACAATCTGACTCTTTCCCGTTCCACTGATACCAGCAAGAAGGATGAATGGCTTAGTACGGATGGCGGATAGATAATATTTGTAATCACGTGTTATTGTATTGGATTCCGATTTTTCAATTGGATTGTAATCTAGAATCCCAAGTGCGTCTTTAGCACCCTCATAAATAGATTTCATAAGCACCGTATATTCTTTTTTGACTTCTTCTGCTTGATTATTAAATATGAATGGCAACCGTTCTATAATGTAAGGTTTTGCCGATGCCTCTGTTCTTTCATCATAGAAGGGCTTAAAGGGTGAATTGTTGATATTTCGACTCTCAATCTGATAGCATAACTCAAGAAAATGTTTGAAATGCTTATTTGCCATACTATAAAACCCAGCCGGATTATTAGAACGCTCATCACCAAATATAAATAAAGGAGACTTTTGTAGGATAATATTCGTCAAGGAAACCCTATCTTCTATAGCAGACATCACATCCTCTGCACTTGATATGGTTTTGCGAGCTTGGTAGCCATTTTGTTTATTAGCACGAATGGTCAACGATATATGAGAAGAATTTGAAAGAAGGAAATTAGAGAAATATACTGAATCTTTCTTGCTCTCTTTCAAATCGTTACGATGTATTTCTACTCGGTAATTTAATTCGCATAAAAATGCCGACAACACATATCTGAACCACGTTCTGAAATCAATGTGCGTTGGGCACGGAAACAGTTTGCCCAATTTGAAAATCAAAGTATTTATTGAAACTTCGTGTTCATCGATCTTTATAGACTGCATTAAGGAAAACAACGCACATAATGCGGAAAGAGCTTTGTCAATGAATTCAGTCCTTTCAACTTTTGCTGCTTTTGCCAAAATTGCAGCTACATATCCTAAATTAGACTGAACATTATTCTGTTCCCTAATGGCATCTAAAGCTGTTTGCCCTTTGGTTAGTTCCATTTTTAGCAATCCTATTCGGAACATCTCTTTGGCCCTGGATCTGCCATCTGAGCTATTAATGCCCAGTGCTTCCGTAAAGTTACTGGCTCCTTCGGGCATAATTCCATATAAGACAGAATCATTCCAAGAACTCCAAATATCCAATAGGGTATTGTAGTAACTATATATGCATTTTAATTCACCAACCATATGTTATTTTTTTAACATTAATACATATTCATATTGAATTTTATTTTTCACATTGTCTCTGGGTATAGATGTTCGATGGTCTTTTATCTGATACTTGTAAATACCAAACCATTTATAACCAACCGATTCTGCCAAAGACGCAATAATCTTATGGGTGGGAACTTCTACTTTTTTAATGATATTATCCCCTATGATTATGTGATACTCTCCATTAAGTCTGAGTGCTTGATATACGCAAATTAGATTTTTGTATATGTCATTGAAATATGCCATACAGGTGTTTGCGCGCCCCTTGTCTTTAGGAAGAATCTTGTCATACCATGGTTTGAATGTTTTATACACAGTATTGTTAATATCTTCATTCTTTCTATTCTCATGGCCCACCTGTACATTTCGCATGTCTGCAGCAATTTCATTATCGATACAATCGCACATGGCACCTTCAATCTTCACACATCTTGTATAGTCTAATGCGTTTATATATGGTGGCGATGTAATTGCGAGATCAATATAAGGACTTTCAGTTCTAAAATTGGTCGCATCATCTCCAATCCATTTTATATTAGCAGGTGTAGCCACTTCTGTCATTTGTTTTATAGCATCAAGATGGGCCTTGTAGCTATAAACAAAAGAATCAATCACTCCTTTTGTTTCCTTAGGATGTTTCCGCGATATATATGGCTTAAGAGATTGTCTTTCCATTAAAGAAACTGGTTTAATGCAATCAGCATAAGCAACCATCATAAAGGAAAGATATTTAGATGGAGTCAGTGTCTTTATGCAATTTTTTAGACTCAGTAGTTTTTTTAAGTCATTTTCCTTAAACCATCTTTCTATACCAGCTAATTTTGGAGTATAAGCAGGCTCAAAAGTACTCCAACTTCTCAAAATCTCTTCAAAGACATTATTCAATGAAGCAAAATCCTTTTCGTTAAATATAGTAGAACTAACATTTGCTATAAGCCTGGCAAATGGATCCATTTCAACGCCAACAGGCATGTTGCCGCTAAGAATAGTTTCAACAGCAGTTGTACCCGATCCCATAAATGGGTCAAGTACGTTAAACCTTTTGTTCTTGTGTTGGGATAATATTGCCCTGGGAACAAGGAAAATGCTACGAGCAGGGTACCTGTTATATACACGGTTCCCGTATTCTGTTAACTTGCGGGTTGATGGAAATGCGATTTCTTCACCCCATGTTAACTGATATGGGTTATACCCACCTGTTCTGTCTATAGTTTCAATATCTATTTCCATTTCAATACAACCATACTTTCTCTAACATATTTCCAATCATCCTTCTCTATCAATTTTGTTTGTTGAGAAGAAGGCACAACCATACGATATATCTTAATATCAGAACATTCATAGCCCAAGGAAAGTGCGATATGGGCCAACAATAAATCCGTAGAGATAACGACACCTGAATATGTGGAATTCCCAACAACGAAACCAACAGTCGCTCCATGATTCAGATTGTTTGATAGTTCCTTCAAACACATTTTCAAGTCATGGAAGTATCCAGATATCATTGACGGGATACTATTGCTCCATAAGTCGCAATCTTCAAGTAATGGTGTGATGAGATCATCAACGATAGGGATGCTTTCGTTGTCTTTTCTCTTCCATCGATAGTGGACATGGCTTTTCAAAGACCTCTCGCGAAAAGACTGTTGGTCTTCTCTTGTGCAAAAGAAATCTCCCATCCATAATTCTATCAAATACACTTTACTATAATCAAAGCAATTTGCATACGGTGGTGATGTGATAACGACATCTGCTTTCTTTGGCAACTTATATGAGTCCAGGCAACTGCCCTCTATTATGTTGTTTTGATTCTTTCTCTGAGACTGTTGAATATCATCAACAATAAGTCTAAGTTTTTTTACCATCAGTTCTTTAAGGGCTGGAAAAGACGTCGGATTAGGTTCGTGAATTTTCCGTTTTACACCGTTACCATTTTTCCTATGGGTGGAAACTTTCTCAAGAATCGCCAAAAGGGAAAGGAGAAAGATATCATGTACTTTCTCGTTTGCTATGTCTTTTATGAAGTTCTTGGTCTGTATAATAGCAGAATACGTTTCCTTTGCAAAGTACCTTTTCACAGTTGGACTGATGTTGTAGTCATCGATGTCATTATAGGAAGCGAGTTCCTGAAATGTCGCTACGGTTTGCTCCAATTGTCTGATATCATTTTCTGCATACTCTCTATTTTTGACTTTCGATGCAAAATTTCCAAGCGGGCTAACATCTAAGGAATATGCTTCATAGCCATTAATGTTTGCTTCTAATACTGTTGTGCCAACTCCTCCGTATGGATCAAATACGATGTTTGATTTGGATGTCGAATACTCAGCTATAAAATCACGAACGAAAGAAGGGGAGAATCCTTCTTTGTAGGCATACCAACGGTGAATGGGACGCGTTAAAGCTTCCTCGAAATTTACGGGAGTGTGATAAGTGCTCACCTCATAACCATGGGGCGAGAATAACTTTTCCAGAGATTCATACGTTTCTCTAAGTTTAATCTTTATTTGATTACCCTTAAGAGGCGTATTGATGCTACTATTACTCATTATAAAAACATTCAGTCGGTTTTACACCTTACCTTTATTTGTTTGTCATTCATTCATTTGCCATCTCTGCCTTTTATATGGGGTAGACATAATGTACTCTAATCTGTTTTTTCGGGTACACGTTCATGATTTCTTTTTCCCTCAATGATGCTTCCAATAGCAGAGCTTGCCTTTTCCATATAAGCATTATATTCGCGAACAATCAGTTCCTTAATGTCAACCTCCAAGAAGTCTGCAATCTTTAACAGACTTGCAACGTCGGGCTGAGAGGAGTTGGTACACCATTTGGAAACGGTGGAGGGTTTTACACCCATCTGCTCCGCAAGCCACTTGTTAGTGCGTTTCTTCTCTGCCAACACGACTTTAATGCGATTTATTTCTTCCATGTCATTCGGTTTCATGGCACAAAGGTAGTGAAAATAAATCATTTTTACGAAAGATAATCGCTCAGAAAAGCTTTACTCCCTTCTTTTTATATTTTTTACGAGTTCTGCCAGATTTGAATAGTATTTGTGCCAATCCAATCGGCACAAATACCGGTCCGCGTAATTGTGCCACTTCAAATGGCACAATTTATTCGTCAATTTTGAAGATTTCCGTCAAATATGCCACTATTCTTCTTCCCCGTTGCCACTTGGAATTCTTGGAAGTCTTGAATTGCTCCTTCTCATATGTAACGAACGAGTCAACCCTTTGAGCTGGGTCATACTTGTACTCCTTCCCTGAAAAATCACAGATGGAACGGAGGAAGACGGCAAAAGGCGTGTTGGGGTCAAGATGACCAGAGCGTATGAGTGCAGCCTTGATGTAAGCGGTCTCATACTCATGTCCCATGTCGTTGAGAGCTGTCCGTATTGATTCCTTCAATGCTTGTTTGTCATCGGCGATAAGAAGGTCATCAAGACTGCGTTCTTCTTGTAGAATGGTTCTTCGCCCATGCTTACCCTTTGTGTTGGCAAGTGCGTTCTTCATAGTCTGCTGCAATTCTGCTTCCTCGACCTCCTTAATCGTTTTAGTCCATTCTGCTTTCTTGTCACACCCATTGGTCACACTTGAATCCACAAGGCGTTCAATGACTGCCTTGATGCTTTCTCGCATATAGGATATTTGCCTGGCTCCAAGGCTTATCTTGTTTAGTGCCATCGCGCTTTTTGGAAGTCCGTGGTCAAAGCAGATGAAGTACAACGCACACATCAGCAGGGTGTTGTTGCCTGCAAGGATTTGATTGCGAAGTTTGTGGAAGATTTCTGGCAACGTGTATATGGCAGACAACATGACTCGCTTTGATATTGTTGCAAGCTCATCGGCAGAATGCCCTTTGCCAAAGGTGAAGACGGCCATCTGAATGAAAGACGGTAGTGACTCCCAGAACTCTTGTGCCGTTACGCAAGGGATATATAGATGTTCCTCGTCATCATCGCTCTGGTCTTTATCTACCAAACTAAATTCCCTTATCAGGATAAGGCCTCTTGGCTCATCAGGCGATGCATTATCGTCTTTTGCCTCCCCTGTAGCATCATCCCCTATCGTTTCAGCGTACATGCCAAATCTCAGATAGCCTTTTAGCCTCATCAGTTCGTCAATGACTTGACTGGCAACAGCAGCACTATCGTCTGCGGGAATAGATTCCTCCGAGTCGGATGTAAAAAGTTTCTGGCACTCAACAAGTACCGATGTCGGCACGAAGGATGTCGCCATTTTGAATATGCGCTCATAACAACTGAAATCGTTACGAGCAACCTTCATCATCTCCACAGAGAAACGTGAGTATTCTTCTGGGTGCTCCTGTTTCCATGAGTACACCTTATCCATGGCCTCTCTCATGGCGTTATTTGGGGGTTCTTTAATGGATTTCATCTGAACAGTATGATTTTCGAACTAGTTCTTTGCCAGCAGTTTGAGAAGCATGTCGGTCTTCTGTTGCTCCGTCATGCTCATGACATCTTCCTCTGTCACCTTTGGCTCCAAGTCTAAAAGCTTATTATTGTACTCGAACATGGTTTCCAACGGGAATTGTGCGATGTACCTTTCGGTAATGGACATTTCTGTCGCATGTCCCATACTCTGTGAGATATACCTTTCCTCTACTTGGGCGTGGGTTAGATTTGTTCCATAGGAATGTCTGCACCAAGTTCCAGATGGACGTATCTCCCAGTGTAACACATCATGGCAAATCTTAATGACACGGTCTTGCACATTCGAGTTTTCCTGAGAGATTCGCTTGCGTTTGTCGGCCTTATGTGTTGCGCCATTCAGAATCTCTGGAAAGACGAATCCGTTGAGCACGGATTCTGCCGCTATCTCATCAAGGACTTTCTGAAGTGGCTCTATAATGGGGATTGTTATTTCAACACCCCCCTCTGTGCTGTGTCTAGTTTTTACTCGTTTGAAATTGAACGCCTTTCTGCCACTATTGAAATAGAATTGCGAATACTTCAGTTCGCCCGCATCGGCCATATTGAAACCGTTGCACAAGTATTGAGCGAGGAACAATCCGAGTGAGTAATGGGCTTTCTCGGCATATCCCTTCTTCCATGTGTCAGGATAGCGTTTCTCGATGAACACTCGATAGAGCTCTGTCATCTGCTGGACATTCAGGTAACGATCTTTCCTTGTGTCACCGACAGGAATCGCCACGAGTTTCTTTTTCTTGACATTTGAAAAAGGATATTCTTGATTGGTGAGATAGCCAAGCGACACACATTCATTCCAAACAGCACGGCAGTTACGGAGATAAAGACCTCTTGTTGCCTCCCTTATTTTCCCTATTTCCTTGCCATTCTCGTCCAGTACACCATTTTGCATTCCGTTACTCCAGTATTCAATATCTTCTTTCCCTATCTTAAAACCAGTAATCGGTCTGTTCCAAAGAATCCTTTGGAAAGACTTCATGGCACACTCGTAAGACTCGGCTGTGGTGTATTGCTCTCCGTTGTTGTTGGTTCGGAAGAAATTAATCCTGTCCTGCCACACGCTAAAGAAGGATGCCTCTTTGGAAGTGTCAACGCCGGTGATAGCTGTCTTTATCCTATCGAGCGTCAGACCATTTCCTAGACGCTCTGTCAGCTCCACTTGTGCCTCAAGGATGGCGTCGAATTCCAATTTCTTCTCATAAAGTTCCGAGCGTACGGCCTTGGCGCTGAGATTGCATACTCTGGAGAAATCCTCTTCCGTAAATTCGCCAGCGACATAGTTGTACCACGACCTTCTGCCTATGGTATAGCGCATAGCGACGGGAAATGTATTCCTGTCTTTCTTCGGATGACGCTTGTCAAGGATGAGTGCATAGGTGCAATTCCCGAATCGTGCGCTCTTGTAGGTTGTGTCTAATTTCTTTACCATACCTGTCAATAGTTTGGAGGTCTCAACTTCGCTTTTTACTCCATTTTAGGAAAACAATGGGAAAACAAAATTCCGATTTTTCTCTCAAAGCCCCGTGTTTTCCGAGGTTTATCGGGAAAACAATGGGAAAACAGAGTCATTTTGATACGGGGTTTTTCGGAGTATCATAAACTGCCGCGAAGTTAGTAACTCTTTGGAAATCAGTAAAACTTTTGATATTAAAAAATCACAAAATATTATTTTGCTTTACTCATAATCTGGAGGTCCCTGGTTCAAGCCCAGGCTGGTCCACAAAGGGGTATTAAAGAGTTGTAGAGGTTTCTGCAACTCTTTTTTTATGTGGTCATTTTCGAAGGTGGGGGTGGATGTTTGTCGCTTGTGTAAGGATGAAAGATAAGGAGGTGTTTGATGTTGTTTACTCCGTATATTGGATGAATAGACAAATTGACATACTGAGTTGGTAACTGAAAGGGCTTCATCGGGCGTTGAGTATTAGATTGTCATGGAAAGAAGATGTCCAGAATTAAGATACTACCAACTAAAAAATATTCTTTTAAAAGGGGCAATTTTCTCTGATTTTATTTGTATTTTTGTCATGCTAATCGTATCGTTTCGGACGCTTTTATCCAATAATAAATAAGGTGACTTTTACGATGTGGCAAAGTCCTCATGATAGAAGCCTGTGCTATTCATGTCTGTTGAGGCGCTACTGAGGCTCTATAAAGTCGATTCATTCATGGCTTTATATGAGGAAAAAACAAATGAAAAAGAACAAGTATGGCAATAATTTATCTACTTCTTGGCATCATCATCGGTGCAAGCATTATGTTCCTCTGGATGAAGAACAAATCAACACAGGAACAGAAGAATGTTAGTGAGCAATTAGCTGTCCTCCGTAGTCAACTTGAAACAGAACGAAAGAATGTTGACGAACGTATTGCGGTGGTGAAAGAGAATGCTTTGCAGCAACTTGAGGCAGAGCGAAAGCATGGCGAACAGCTACGCAACGAACTCCAGAAGCAGGCTGAAGCGAAGAACCGACTCCTACAAGAAGAGGTGCGCAATATGGCTGCGCGGATGTTGGATGAGAGTCGGGAGAAGATGAATACGGCTGATAAAGAACGTTTGGATGCTCTCCTCTTGCCACTGAAGGAACGTTTAGAGGCTTTTAATCAGACTGTTACAAACAACAGTAAGGAGAATACTGCCAATAAAACAGAGATTAAAACGACCTTCGAAGAGGCAATGAAACGTCTTCATGCGGAACAGGAACTGACCATCAAGGCGATGCGTGAGGATCAAGAACGGGCAGTAAAGGAACTGCGTGAACAAACGGAACGTATCGGTAATGATGCTGCTTCGCTCACACAAGCCCTTAAAGGCGACTCTAAGATGCAGGGCGATTGGGGTGAGATGATTCTCGATAAGACGTTGGAAGACTGCGGTCTTATTCAGGGGCAACAGTATTTTCTGCAAGAGAACTACAAGGACAAGGACGGTAATAACTTCCGTCCAGATGCCGTGATAGTCTTTCCGAATGAAGAACGTGCCGTGATAGATGCTAAGGTTTCACTGACAGCTTATCAGGCAGCAATCAGAGAAGAGAATGCCACGGAGCGTGAACGCTATTTGAAGGAACATGTTTCCTCAATCAAGAAGCATGTCGACGAACTGTCGGCTAAGAACTACGAGAAACTTGTACCGGGCTGTATCGGCTTTGTACTGATGTTCGTTCCTTACGAAAGTGGCTATTCTGCTGCTTTGAAGACCGATCCATCTATCTTGCAATACGCTTATCGTAAGCATATTATCATTCTGAGTCCAAGCAATCTTCTCATGGCTTTACAGTTGACACACACGATGTGGCAGAACTTCCGTATGACAAAGAATGTAGAGGAAATCCTCTACCAATCAAACGAACTCTTCGATAAGTTCGTCACCTTTGCAGAGACTTTCGTGAAGTTAGGTGTCGACATCGACCGCCTACAGCAAGACTTCAACAGGGCGAAGGGTCAACTAAACGAGGGTAAGGGTAACATCGTTCGCCGATTAGAAGGATTAAAAACATTAGGTATCAGTCCGAAGAAACAGATTCCAGAGAGCCTGTAATAAGTGGAAACCGAGCTATAAATAGCTTTCTAAAATTATATAAAACGTCCTCAACAATCTGCTTTCAGATTGCTGAGGACGTTTTGTCGTTTCTGAATTTCCTTTACATTTCCTTGTGCTTTTATACCGAAAAAAGGCTAAAGAAAGGTCTTCTTTTCTACCTTTGTAACCCTTTCGCTATAAAGAAGTTACGAAACGTTGTTTCGAAAGGTGCTTAATAGGACTTTAAAAGGGCGTTAGTAAGGGTCTTAAAGGGCACCTTTTGCAAGCCAAAAGGGCGTCTTTACGAACCTAAAAGAGCATGTGTTGATTTTTAAGTGTTGAGTTTTTTATTACAAAATAGATGATTGTTTGGTTCTTCCGAAATATGGAGTGCTAAACTAAACGTCTTATATAATAGGCACACAGAGTTACGGAGGGGACGGAGGTAATGCAATGTAACGGAGGTGCCGACAGCACAAAGAGCAACGGAGGTGTAGCGTACAGATTCTTGATAAATATTTAGGGATAAACGCTTTGTTGATAAATTGCTAATAGAATTTGCAAACAAGCTCCGTTGCTCTATGCACCAACGGTGCCTCTGTGGCTTCTATCGCTTTTTAATAATCCTCCGTTTTCTCCTTTTCTCCGTGTGACATTTCGTTAGAAACCTAACTTTAAGTGTCAAACCTTATCACTCCAAAATCCTGAAAACCTATAAATAAACCTTAGCACAAGTATAGGTTATGAGAGATAATGATTCATGATGAAAAAGCGTAGAAAGTCAGAGGTTATAAAGTTTGTTTTATAGAAAAGGTCCAATTTTGTAAACCAAACTTTATAAAAAAGTATGATTCTTATTAAGTGTGATTTATAAGAGTATTAGTAAAGTTGTTGTCTCTTACAGATTTTATCAATAATTCCAGATAAAGTATGCTTTGTTTAATACTTTCTTTATATCTTTGTAGAGTAGAAAATCGTTCACATAAAAGGAGGTGACACGGTGTTGCGTGGGTGAAGATAATCACTTGAACATAAGCGTGTTTAGCAAAAAGAATCAGATAGTAATGCTTCGTTATATCAATACAGATATTGTCTTTCAGGAGTTTCCCGATGAGGTGACGCTTGCCATTAATATTTCGGGATGTCCGTGTCGTTGTCCGGGCTGCCATAGTCAGTTCTTGTGGGCAGACAGGGGAGATGAATTGACGGCTGAAGCACTGTCTGCGCTGATTCATGGTGCGAAAGATACCATTACTTGTGTGGGTTTTATGGGGGGCGATGGAGCCCCAGCAGCTGTCGACCTGCTTGCGAAATATGTCCAAGAATGTCACGACGGATTGAAGGTTGGTTGGTATACTGGGCGCACGGCAATCTCTCCGCTCATTGATCAACAGCATTTCGACTATATCAAAGTGGGCCCCTACCTCCGCCATCTTGGTGGACTCGATTCCCCACGTACCAATCAACGAATGTACCGCCGCTGCACAGATGGAAGCTTTGAGGATATCACTTCCCGCTTTTGGAAACATCAGATAGAGAGTAGCTTATAAGAAAAAAGTCTGCTCCGCTTGACATTCTGCTTTAGAATCATTACCTTTACAATCGCTTTACGGCTACTCCTAAGTAACGGAAAATGTATTTTTAGAGTCCTTGTAAGTCAAAGAATAACAGAATAATAATGAAAAAGTTTAAGACAATAATCATGTTGCTATTGGTTGCTATTGCATTGTATGCGCAGCGAACTCCAAGAGTGACGAATGATTTTAAGGAAGGAGACTTAATCTTTCAAGTATCGCAAAGTCGTCAGTCGCCTTTTATTCAATTAGCAACTAATTCTCCGTGGTCACATTGTGGTGTGATTGTAGAGAAGGAAGGAAAACCCTATGTGCTTGAAGCTTCTAATGTTGTCAAGGTCACTCCACTAAAAAAATGGATTGATAGGGGTAAGATGGGAAGGTATAAGAGAAGACGAGTACTGAACAAACCTGTCAAAATTAAGTACGCTAAATACCTTGGTAAGCGTTATGATTTAGCCTTTAAGTTTAATAATGACAAGTACTATTGTTCAGAACTTATATACGATATCTATAAGGATCAGTTTGGTATTCAACTTGCTACGCCCAAGCCTATCAAGTCTTATCATATCTTCGGACTTGGTAAACTAATGAAAAGACGTGGTATGGACCCAAATCAGAAAGTCGTTGCTCCTTGTGACTTGTTATAGATTTAGCAGCATAACGGGAACCGAATTCTCATGTTGCCTTGTACTCTCCACAAGCAACCAGTTAACTTGTCGGTTCGTTCACTCGTTTAACGTGCCACCCCCTCATGTTGTATTGTTTTCTCAATACATTTCTATAAAATAAACTTTGCTGTCACTCCTATCACTCGAAAAACTCGTCTAACTTGTTAGTTTACAGTGTGATTACTTGAAGTGTTAAAAGTGACAGCAAATAAAAACTAAACTCTTCTTGTAAGAAGTGTATTATTCTCTGGCTTTTTTCAATCCCTTCTCCTCCCATATGTTATAAGTACTTACCCCTGTTCCCCTGTTACTTTGTCTTCCTTCACAATCAACTTTTTCTCTTATCTACTCGTCTAACTTGTCCACCTGTTCCCTTGTTACTTTGTCTTCCTCCACAATTAACTTGTTCACCTGTCCACTCGTTCACTTGTCCACTTGTCCCCTTGTTACTCTGTCTTTCTTCACAATCAACTCGTTCACTTGTCCACTCGTTCCCTTGTCTACTTCCCTCGTTACTCTGTCTTCCTTCGCAATTAACTTGTTTACTCGTCTACCCGTTCCCTTGTCCACTTCCCCCAAGAGTGTATTATTTACGTAATATCCTCCCTTTCCTATTGCTTATTTGTTTTTTTTTATTAACTTTGCCTACATTGATAAAAGAAGTGAGGTCTGCATGCTGAGTAACAACCTCATAGCGTCTTTGGAGAAACCTTGAAGAAGGCAGTCAGAGACAGATAAGACAGAATATAACACCTAACTATTATGCATAAACAATTTTTAATCGGTTTATTATTATCGTCATTAACAGCTGCGCCTATACAGGCTGATGACTATCCTACTGGAGGTTATCTCTTCGGTCAGGCAACAGCACCAACTGGCAATGAATGGCAGTCACCCGGTGCATTGGGTTATAACAAACTGCCAGCTCGTGCGCTATTCTCTTCTTTCTCTTCGGTTGACGAGGCAAGAAAAGTATTACCAGAGTTTGCTAAGGATTACCTTTCTCTCAACGGAGAATGGAGTTTCCACTTCTCAAAGAACCCCGATGAACGTCCAAAAGACTTCTTCGCAAAGGGTTATGATGACAGCAAGTGGGACCATCTGCAGGTGCCAGTAAGTTGGAATATGGCAGGTATTCAGAAAGATGGAACACTGAAGTATGGTGTGCCAATCTATGTGAATCAGTGGGTTATTTTCAAATATAACATCGAACCGGGCGACTGGAAGAAGGGCGTTATGCGTGAACCGCCAAAGAACTATACCACTTACGAATATCGTAATGAGGTAGGTTCGTTTAGAAGAAGCTTTGATATTCCAACTACTTGGGACGGTAAGGAAGTCTACCTCAACTTTGATGGTGTAGATTCATTCTTCTATTTGTGGATCAACGGTCGTTACGTGGGCTTCTCAAAGAACTCACGCAATACGGCACAATTCGATATTACCCCTTATATCACTAAGGGAAAGAACGAGGTAGCAGTAGAGGTTTATCGTTCGTCAGACGGTAGTTTCCTCGAGGCACAGGATATGTTCCGCTTGCCAGGTATCTTCCGTAATGTCAGTGTAACAGCTACTCCGAAGGTACATATTGCTGATGTGAAGGCTATCCCTTCCTATACAGACGGCAAGGGTACTATAAACCTTAACACAACACTGCAGAACCTCACTACAAAGAATGCGAAGGACTTACATCTGCGTTGGAGCATCTATAAGAATAGACTCTTTGCTGATGATAACGAGTTGGTGGCAACCTTCGAGGATGCAAAGGCAAAGACCACTTGTAACAGCAACGGACAGGCTGACGTTCGACAGACGCTTACAGTGAACAATGCGGCAGCATGGACAGCAGAAGAGCCAAATGTCTATGTTCTCGTTGGTGAGTTGATGCAAGGAAAGAAGGTAGTTGAAACGATAAGTTTCCAAACTGGTTTCCGTACTGTTGAGATTAAGGATACACCAGCAAGTCAGGACGAGTTTGGTTTGGCTGGAAGATATTACTATATCAATGGTAAGCCAGTGAAACTCAAGGGTGTGAACCGCCACGATACCAACCCATTAACAGGTAAGGTTATCTCTCGTGAGCAGATGGAAAATGAGATTATGCTGATGAAGCGTGCGAATATCAACCACATACGTACCTCTCATTATCCTAACGATCCTTACTTCTATTATCTCTGCAACAAATATGGTATCTACTTAGAGAGCGAGGCAAACATCGAGAGTCATGAGTACTTCTATGGCAAGGCATCGCTTTCACATGTGCCAGAGTTCCAAGCAGCCCACGTTGATCGTGTAATGGCAATGACTCACCAGCTTGTTAATCAGCCTTCAATCGTTATCTGGAGTTTGGGTAATGAGGCAGGACCGGGTCATAACTTCGTCGTAGCCTACGACTCTCTGAAGGCTTACGATGCTTCAAGACCAGTACAGTATGAACGCAACAACGACATCGTAGACATGGGTTCTAACCAGTATCCAAGTATTGCTTGGACACGTGATGCGGTGAAGGGTAAGATGGGTATCAAGTATCCTTTCCATATCTCAGAGTATGCCCATTCAATGGGTAACGCTGTAGGTAACCTCGTTGACTATTGGGAGGCTATGGAGTCTACGAACTTCTTTATGGGTGGTGCTATCTGGGACTGGATTGATCAGAGTATGTACAACTACACAAAGGACGGCAAGCGTTACCTTGCTTATGGTGGTGACTTCGGTGATACGCCTAACGATGGACAGTTTGTTATGAATGGTGTTATCTTCGGTGATGAGACACCAAAGCCACAGTATTTTGAGGTAAAGAAGGTGTATCAGTATATTGGAACAAGCTGGAAGGACGCTAAGACAGCTACTTTGGATGTATTCAATAAGAACTACTACTCTGATGATCTCAGTGGTTATGCAATGTCTTATAGCCTGAGCGCTGATGGTGTAACCGTTAAGAAGGGAGAGCTTGAGCTTGGTAGTGTACCAGCAAGAAGCCATAAGAGCATTACAATCGCAGGACTCAACGAGGGTCTTGACCCAAATAAGGAGTACCTCCTCCACGTAACTTATCGCCTTAAACATGATATGCCATGGGCAAAGGCAGGTTATGTTCAGGCTGAAGAGCAGTTGCCTGTACAGGTAGCAGCGGCTCGTCCAGCTATCGCAGCAGCAGGTAAGGTGAATATGTCTGCCGTAAAGGACAATAAGATAGTATTCTCTGGCAAGACCTTCACAACGACATTCGACCTCACAAAGGGTACGATTTATAACCTTCAGTATGATGGTAAGACTATCATTGCAGACGGTTGTGGACCAGAGTTGAACGCTTTCCGTGCATGGGTTAACAATGATAACTGGGCTTACGAAGCATGGTATGCAAACGGATTGAACAACCTCCAGCACAAGTGTACTAACTATACAACCCACGCAAATGCTGACGGTTCTGTATCAGTTGTATTCAACGTTGAGTCACAGGCACCTTATGGTTATCGTCTTGAGGGTGGCAATGCCAACTGGAAGAAGCTCATCGAGTACAAGGAAAAGCCATTCGGTAAGGACGATTTCCGCTTTAATACACAGGTGGTTTATACTATCTTCCCTGACGGTAGCATTGAGAGTGAGAGCGCAATAACAAGTAACAAGCCTAATTTGACACTCGCAAAGTTGGGTTATACAGTACGTGTTCCAAAGGCACTCAGCTTGTTGAATTACTATGGTCGTGGTACAGTTGACAACTATCCAGACCGTAAGACGGGTCAGATGATTGGTATCTATGAGCAGCAGAATGTTGAGGATGAGTTCGTTGCCTTCCCTAAACCACAGGATACGGGTAACCATCAGGATACTCGTTGGCTCTCTCTTACAGGCAATGATGGCGGCGATGCCCTCTATGGTGCTGTCTTCGTGGCTAAGGATAAGATGAGTTTCTCAGCACTTCCTTGGTCGGATAATACCATTGCAATGGCTAATCACCCACACGAGTTGCCACAGAGTGACTACACTCATTTGCATCTTGATATGGCTATCACTGGCCTTGGTGGTAACAGTTGTGGACAGGGTGGTCCGTTGCTGCGCGACCGTGTCATGGCAACGCCACACACCTTCGGTTATATGATACGCCCAATGAACTCTGTTAAGACCAACGACCTCGTTAGCAATGCGAATGTAAGTCTGAATGGTGCCACACCACTTACCATCGTACGTGACGGTGAGGGCAATGTGACAATCAATGCAAATGGTGCGAAGGGCGATATCTACTATCGTATTAACGACAGCAAGAAGGCAGTGAAGTACACTGGTCCTGTTAGCTTGCGCAATGGTGGTACGATTTCAGCTTGGACAAAGGAGAATGATTGGCTCGTAGCTTCTCAGACCTTCTCACGCATTGAGAGCATCCCATTGTCAGTAGTCTTCGCTTCAAGTCAGGAGAGTGGTGAGGGTGATGCAAGCCACCTTACTGATGGAAATCCAAGCAGCTACTGGCACACAATGTACTCTGTAACTGTGGCTAACTACCCACACTGGGTTGACTTCGACTGTGGTGGTATGAAGACTATAAAGGGTTTCACCTACCTCCCACGTCAGGACAGTAACAATGGTAACATCAAGAAGTACAGCATTCAGGTAAGCAACGACGGCAAGACATGGGGTAAGGCTGTTGCTGAAGGTGAGTTTGAGAACAACAGAAAGGAAAAGACTATCCTCCTCACCACACCAGTCAAGGCTCGCTTCGTCCGTCTGACAGCGCTCAGTGAGCAGTCTGGTCAGGACTTCGCAACAGGTGCTGAGTTTAAAGTGTTGGAGAAGTAAAGGGCTTATTATCAGTTGTAGAGCATCCCAATAATTGCTACCCCTGCTTCTGATAGAGCTACATTGAAATAAAAAAGGAGTGGAAGAAACAATGTTTTCTTTCACTCTTTTTTATTTGCCAAAGTAAAGTATGTTAGTAGAATCCACGTCCCATTTCGTTCTATTTATTATTTGTTGTAGATGGAAAAAGATTCTTTTCGCACCAAGTGATGAGGGTTGAGACGAGTGGATAGAGTTCCTTTCCGATGGTTGAAAGGCTGTATAGCTTGTTGTTTTCAACGATAATATTGTCTTCTTTCAAGACCATTAGCGAGGCGGATAGGGGAGAGTCGGGCAGGTCATACCTTAACTCTTCGTAAGTTGCTCTGCCTTTCTTACCGAGCGTTTGGATAAGGCAAAGCGTATCCGCCACGCATATCCGTGAGAGGATATTACGTATCGGACACGTAGGGAAGAGTGGGTCTATTACCATTTTAGTTCTTCATTCAGTATCACACCATCGCCAGCAGGTACATCATTCTCAGCAAAGCTGTTTGCTTTATACTGGATGCAGAGCATTAACATCTCGTCATTACCAGTATTCTTCAACGCACGCTTACCTTCTGGGGCAACGCGAATAATACTACCTTCAGTCACTGGGAAGACCTCACCATCAACCTGATATTCACCTTCACCTTTGAGGATAAAGTAAAGTTCCTCGTGTGTCTTGTGTGTATGAAGGAAACCACTGTCCTGACCAGGTACAAGAGTCTGGAATGAAAGTTCGCTACCTGTTGCTTGCAATGCCTGACCAGCGAATACCTTACCCGGAATCTCTATCTCTCCAAGTGGGAGCACATAGTCCTTGATATTGCTGAGCTTACCTACGTTTACTGCTGTGAAGTTCTTACCATTCTTGATCGTTTCAACTGTTTTCATAATTCTTTTTGTTTTATTGTTTTGTTTGTTTTGATGATGCAAAGGTATTGCTTTTCTGTCTGTTCTGCAAGTAGGCACGCAAATGTCAGCCAGTTACCTTGAGGTAAGTAATGCTGATAATAAAGCATTTAAAGGGTATTTGTTTTACATAGTTTAACACTAAAAGATGCGAGCCTTAGCTTATAATAGTTACTTTTGTGCAGTAATATAACTTAAAGAGCTTATAAGTATGAATAGAAACGAAGTCAGAGATGCCCTCTATCCTAACTGTCCTATAAGAAATGTACTGTCGAGAGTAGGGGACAAGTGGTCGATGTTGGTGCTTTTCACGTTGGAGAACAACGATTGCCAACGCTTTAAGGAACTGCAACGTAATATACCCGATATTTCTCAAAAGATGCTGACTGCAACGCTGAAGATGTTGGAGGGTGATGGACTTATTCATCGGGAAGTATTTCCAGAGATACCTCCCCGGGTTGAATATTCGCTTACGGAGAAAGGGAAAAGTCTACTGCCGCTTATCGACAACCTCCTTTCATGGGCGAGTGAGAACATGGAAGATATTATAGAGTCGAGAAAACAGTATCTTTTAAAGTAGGCTTTTTAGAGGTCTTGGAGGTTAATAGTTCGACTGTTAGCAACCCTTTTTGTAAGTATTTTTCGTCTACTCGATTTTTATTAAGGCTTAATTGCATTCGAATTAACGCCTTTTTGGCTTGCAAAAGGTGCTCTTTAAGACCCTTACTAACGCCCTTTTGAAGTCCAATTAAGCACCTTTTGAAAAG
>ERZ773265.28-NODE-28-length-95393-cov-14.770207_pt1 | contig 95393 bp, 79 predicted proteins | sample MGYA00580512_ERZ773265 | MGnify/ENA primary metagenome ERZ773265 (study PRJEB29015, sample SAMEA2738169) | human oral metagenome | biome: human oral; feature: human-associated habitat; material: saliva | place: China | collected 2183 ... | reverse complement strand
AAGGCCCCCATCGTCTAGCGGCCTAGGACATCGCCCTCTCACGGCGGTAACACCGGTTCAAATCCGGTTGGGGGTACCACGAGCCCGGGTTTTGCCCGGGTTTTTTTGTAGTTAAGCGGCGTCTACTAACGCCGGTTCCTAAAGTTTAGGATGGTTTACGTGACCACTTTTGAAGCGCTAAAGCCCCCCGCCCCCGCTAACCCCGCAGCCCTACGCGTTTACCCCCTAGGTGGTCTAGGTGAGGTTGGCCGTAACATGACTGTCTTTGAAACCCAGGGGCAGCTTTTAATCGTTGACTGCGGCGTACTCTTCCCTGAAGAAGACCAGCCCGGCGTGGACCTAATCCTGCCCGACTTTGGCCCTATCGCCGACCGTCTCGACGACGTCCAGGCCCTAGTGCTCACCCATGGCCACGAAGACCACATCGGGGCCGTACCCTACCTACTAAAGTTACGCCCCGACATTGAACTAGTGGGCAGCGAACTAACCCTGGCCTTCGTAGAAGCCAAACTAAAAGAATTCCGTATCAACCCCAAGCTGCGCGTAGTATCCGAGCACGAACGCGTGCGCTACGGCGCCTTCGACATGGAATTTGTGGCCGTAAACCACTCCATCCCCGACGCTATGGCCGCCTTCATCCGCACCAAAGCCGGCACCGCCCTAATCACCGGCGACTTCAAAATGGACTCCCTGCCTATCGACGGGCGCATCACAGACCTACGCTCCTTCGCCCGCTTTGGTGAAGAAGGCGTAGACCTATTCTGTGTAGACTCCACCAACGCTGAAGTACCCGGCATGGTAGCCCACGAACGTGAAATCGGCCCGGTACTAAACCGTGTCTTTGACGAATCCCAAGGCCAAATCGTAGTGGCCTCCTTCTCCTCCCACGTCCACCGCGTCCAGCAGGTGCTCGACGCCGCCGCCTTACATGACCGCAAAGTTGCCTTCATTGGCCGCTCCATGGTGCGCAACATGAAAATCGCCGCCGAACGCGGCTACCTAAACGTGCCCGAAGGCGTAATCGTAGACCAGCGCGAAATCAACAACTACCTACCCAGCCAGCGCGTACTAATGGCCACCGGCTCCCAGGGTGAACCCATGGCCGCCCTTAGCCGCATGGCCCACCGCGAACACCGCTGGATCACCCTAGACCCCGAAGACACAGTTATCTTCGCCTCCTCACTAATTCCAGGCAACGAAAACTCTGTTTTCCGCGTAATCAACCAGATCATGCGTCTAGGTGCGCGCGTAGTACACCAGGCCAACGCCCGCGTACACGTCTCCGGCCACGCCTCCAGCGAGGAACTGCTGCACGTATACAACATCGTCCAGCCCCGCAACGTAATGCCTATCCACGGCGAAATCCGCCACATCGTGGCCAACGGTGCGCTCGCGGTAAAGACCGGGGTACCAGCCAGCAACGTAATGCTGTGCGAGGACGGCGACGTCGTCGACCTATATGAGGGAAAAGCCCAGGTGGTGGGCTCCTACCCATGCGACTACGTATACGTAGATGGCTCCAGCGTAGGTGAAATTGACGAAGACGAGCTAGCTGGGCGCCGCGTACTGGCAGAAGAAGGCTTTGTCTCAGTTTTTGCGGTCGTAGAGACCACAACCGGTACTATTCTGGCTGGACCACACATTCAGGCCCGAGGCGTGGCAGAAGACGACTCTGTATTTGAGGAAGTTCTTCCTGACGTCACCAACGCGCTAGGTGACGCCCTAGACAGTGGCGTTAGCGACACTCACGGCCTACAACAAGTTATGCGGCGCGCTTTGGGACGTTGGGTAGCTCGTAAGCTACGCCGCCGACCTATGATCGTGCCTGTAGTAATTAAAGCGTAAATAGGAAATTCACTAGTGACTGAACCCAAGAGCACCACCGCCCCGGCTAAGCTGATATCTCCGCTGCGGCGCAGAGTAGGCGCAGATACCCGCCGATGGATCGACTCTATGCCGGCCATCATGACGCGGCTGTTGCAGATAGCTGCGGTTTTATCGCTACTTGGGGGACTGGGGCTAAGGCGCTGGGATCTATATAAGCTGGTTGTTGAGCCTTTCTACTTTATTGGTATCCCGGTGGGTGCCTCCTTCCTGGGGGCGGTGCTACTACTGATTTGGGCCGGGGCGGCCAGTAGGCGCAAACGACTGGCGCTTAACCTGGCCCTGACCTTGCAGTTCCTGTTCTTAACGGTGGGCTCACTGACGCTGGTATACCAGCAGTTCCCAGATGACCTGGAAGAGCGCACCCATGTAACTGTCACCCAGCACGGCCCAGACTGGCTCATGCTGGCCTGGGTGCTGGTGTGCATCCCGGTTATCGCGATTTTGTTGGCTTCCCGCCCAGCTTTCCCCGGCCGTATTGTGCGCGGCTCATGGTGGCGGGCGCTGCTGACCCTAGTGCTTGGTATGGCCTCCGTGATTGCCCTGGGCACGCTCCTGGTGGTGCCCGCGCACAGCCCCGACGGTAACGAATGGGCTATCCGCCACCGTATGCGCTGGGTGGCTTGGCGCACCCTAGGCCCAGAAATTGGCGGCATTGGGGGCGTTCCCGCCTATCAGGGGCCGGTGTGGCTGGGTACTTTGCTTTACCTGCTGGCCGCCCTGGTGGTGCTAATTAGCCTGACCGTGTTTTTGCGTTCAGCTAAGCGCACCCCGCGCGCCGGTGATGACCTGCGTGTGCGTGGTTTGCTGCTGGATTGGGAGGAAGACTCCCTAGGCTACTTCGCTACCCGCCGCGACCGTCTGACCGTGTTTTCTCCCGACGGTAAGGCTGCGGTTTCCTTTGGCCTGTCTACCGGTGTGGCCATGGCTGCCGGTGATCCGCTAGGTGACCCGGCCAGTTGGGATGACGCCATTAGTGCCTGGCTGGATGAATGTGGCGACTATGGTTGGGTGCCGGCAGTTATCTCCGCTGGTGAGAAGGGCGCGCGTGCCTACAAAAACTTTGGTTTCACCGTGCGCCGCATGGGGGATGAGTCCATTATTGAGGCCGCCAGTTTCTCGCTGCGGGGCCTGCCGCAGGTGGCTAAAGCAGTGCGGCGAGTACGTGCCAGTGGCGCCCGCGTGGAAATTAGGCGCCTAGGCGACATTCCCCACGAGGAGCGCCGTCAGCTGCGCGATTTGGCTAATGCGTGGCGTAACGGGGAAGAGCGCGGCTTCTCTATGGCTCTAGATCGCACTCTCGACGACGTCGACGAGCGTGAGCTGGTGGTTACGGTCCAGGATCAAGATGACAAGACCGTGGCGCTACTGGCGTTTTGCCCCTGGGGTAAGCGCGGGGTGTCCCTGGACGTGATGCGCCGTAGCCCCAAGGCCCCCAACGGGGTAAATGAGGCTATGGTGGCAGCCCTGCTAACCGACGGCGAACGCTACGGAGTTGACCGGGTTTCGCTGAACTTTGCTATGTTCCGTTCCGTATTTGTGGACGGTATGGCGGTGGACGCCTCCCTGGCGGCTAAAACCATGGCTCGGATCATGCGTTTTGCCTCGCACTTTTGGCAGCTGGAGCAGCTGTATGAATCTAACGCCAAATACAACCCTAGCTGGTACCCGCGTTACATGTGCTACGCCGACGGCACCCAAGCCGCCCGCGTGCTACTGGCAGCTGGCCGCCTAGAAGGTTTCATCCCTAACTTTGAGCGCTTTGGCCGCGCCCACGTGGATAACAGCGCCATTATGGGTAGCGACTATGCAGCCCTGGTGGCCCAGCAGGTTGAACGCCACATTCAAGCGCAAATCCCTACCCGGCGTCTGTCGGCTGAGGATCGTGAACGTGCGGTGGCTCTGGAGCGCACCCTGGACGCCAAAATTGACCCCTATCCCACTGGGGTTAAGCACGGCATGCCCCCGGCCCACGCCCTAGTGCAGCCGGTGTTCCGCCAGTTGGCGGCAGGTGAAGAATCTATTGTGCAGCTGCGCGTTGAGGGGCGCGTGGGCCTAGAGCGTGACCACGGTGGGCTTATCTTCGTTGATCTGGTAGAGGGCTACAAGCACATTCAGCTGCTCTTTGATGCCTCAGAAAACGGCGCCCATCTGGAAATGTGGCGTTCACTGATTAACCGTGGCGACATTGTGGTGGTTTCCGGCCTAGCTATGCGTACACGCACCGGTGAACCCTCAATCCTGGTGCAGGGCTGGCAGCTGCTAGCTAAAGCCCTCACCGCCCTGCCGCGCGCCCGGCGCGGGGGACACGGCAAGATCACCATCCCGCTGGGGGCTAACGCCACCCGTACCCAGCAGCTGCTGGCTGACGCTAACGCCATTGAGCTGATCGCGCAGCGTTCAACCATTGTTACTTCCATCCGTCACACCCTGGGTGAGCAGGGCTATGTGGAGGTAGAAACCCCAATCTTGCAGCCGGTGCATGGTGGGGCTAACGCCCGCCCGTTCATCACCCGCATGAACGCCTACTCCACCGATGTTTATCTGCGTATCGCCCCGGAGCTGTTCCTCAAGCGCCTGGCTGTGGCCGGCATGGGAGCCATCTTCGAAATTGGCCGCTCTTTCCGTAACGAGGGCGTGGACGCCACCCACAACCCTGAGTTCACCTCACTTGAGGCTTATGTGGCCCACGGAGACTACAACACCATGCGCCTGCTAACCCAGCGTATCTTCCAGGAAGCCGCTATTAAGGTGCACGGCGCCCCGGTGGTGCTGCGCGCTGTGGGCACACCCGGAACTGAAGGGTTACCGGTGCATTCAACCCGCTCAGGGGTTGATTATGTGGCCGTGGATATTTCCGGTGACTGGCCGGTGGTGAGTGTGCATGAGGCTATTTCCAAGGCCCTGGGCCAGGAAGTAACCGTGGACACCCCGCTAGAACGTTTGCTGGAACTAGCTGAAGCCAACGACATTGAGGTGCCCGTGGCGGCTGGCAGCGGTGACGTGATTGGCGCTCTCTACGATGAACTAGTTGAGGCCACCACCACCAAGCCCACTTTCTACATTGATTTCCCAGTGGAAACCAGCCCGCTAACCCGCCAAAACCGCCACGATCCGCGCCTAGCTGAGCGCTGGGACCTGGTGGCTTGGGGCATGGAGCTGGGCACGGCCTACACCGAGCTAACTGACCCCGGTGAGCAGCGTAAGCGTTTCACCGCCCAATCTTTGCGCGCCGCCGCCGGTGACCCGGAAGCGATGAGTCTAGATGAAGACTTCCTGCGCACCTTGGAATTGGGTCTTGTTCCCACCGGTGGTTTGGGCCTGGGAGTCGATCGTGCAGTGATGTTGATCACCGGCGCGACTTCTATCCGCGATGTTATCGCCTTCCCCTACGCTCGCCCACGCTAAAAGCTGTCAAGCCCCTAAAATCGCAAGGTTTAAGGCTTTACAATCGACTTAGCCCCACCCAAAGTGTTCAAGAGAGACTATGACCAAAATCGCACTTCCCCAGCGCCCTAACTGCCTGATATCTACCGGATCAATTCTGATTGACCTACCTTTGAAAGTCACCCACTTTCCTAAGGCCGGTAGCGCGATTACTGCACTCTCAAATGGCGCCAGGGTGGGTGGCGGATACACCATCGCCCGCGCTACTGCTAGCCAGCAGGTTCCCGTGGCTCTGGCTTCGACCCTGGGTACTGGCCCCAACTCCGCGCAGGTGCGTGCCTCCATGCTGCGCGACGGCGTCGAGAATGTAGTCCAGGAGCTGGTAGGTGACATCGGCACCTGCACCACCCTGATTGAACCTGGCGGTCAACGCACCTTCATCACCACTGAAGGGGTTGAGAGCGAACCTCAGCTTGAGGATCTAGAAAATCTAGAGCTGGTGCCGGGAGATTACGTGCACGCCGCCGGCTATGACTTGGTTCACCAGCGTACACGTGAAGGTATAAGTCAGTGGCTCTCTACCCTGCCTGCCGGGGTGCAGCTGGTGGTGGATTTTGGGCCGGCAGTGGTAGATATTTTGGACCGGATTTTGTTAAAAATCATGGCCCGCGCCGACATTATTACCGGCAACCGCCGAGAAATTGACCAGCTGCGCGCCCGCCTGGGGGGAGTGGAGCTAATGTACCGGGCCGCCCCTAACGCAATGTTTGTGCGCCGCATCGGCAGCGCCGGCTGTGAGCTGCTGCTACCCGGTCACGGCCAACCCACGCTGGTGAGCGGTTACCCCATGTCTGTTGCAGATACCACTGGCGCCGGTGACACCCACACCGGGGTGCTAATTGCCAGCCTGTTAAAGGGCTACTCGGTACTGCAAAGTGCTCGCCGCGCCAATGCGGCTGCCGCCCTAATGATCAGCCAACGTGAAGATAACCGCGCCCCTAGCGCAGAAGATATTGACCAATTACTGCGTGAAGCCAGGGACGCTGAATCTTTAGCGGCTATTTAAAAAAATCTAGTTTTTAATACTGGGGTGTGTGTTTTACCCCTTGCATTTAGCTTTCGGCGTGCCTGTAAGCACGCCTGAGCTTGCGTCTATTAACGTCTAACTATCATGGCTAAGCGAAACTCTCCCTCTGCTGCTACCCCTGCCGCCTCGCGTTCACGGGGCGGTGCGTCGCGTCAAAATGCGCCCAGTGACGCTTCGCCTTACCGCCGCCTAGGCGGGGGATTTGCGCTGATTGCGCTAGGTGCCCTGCTTACTTTGCGTGAATGGCTGGGGATTTCTGGTAGCGCCGGCTCCCTACTACACCACCTGGTGGCTTTCCCCTTTGGGGCGCTGTCTCTACTGGCAGCCCCCATGGTGATTTGGGGTGGGATCATGCTTATACGCGGCAAACCGCTGAGCCCAACCACCAGCCGTATTGCTTTAGCCGCGTTAGCTATCGCTTTTGCTATTGGCGCCCTGATCCAGATTTTTAACGGCAACCAGCCCTTTGACATCGACACCCTGGAACAAACCGGGGGAGTGTTCGGCTGGCTACTGGGCTACCCGCTAGCTAAATTATTTTCTGCCGTAGGCGCGGTAGTGGTGTTGCTGCTGCTGGTGGCCTTCTGTCTGCTGGTGGCCTCAGGGCGCACCGCTTTTGACGTGTGGGAGATGGTGCGTGGCCAGGGCTTAGGCGGTGGCTCTGGCGCCCCTCACGACGACGTCGCCAGCCGGGCCCTTGAGCGGATGCGTTCCGTTTTTGGTCGCGACAACGCCCAAGACCCCCAGCAAACCGCCGTCATGGACAGCTACGACGCCGATGAGGCCTTCCGCAGTGCCATTGACAAGGAAGACCTACAAAACACGGCGGTTATCGACCCCCTAGACGAACCCAAAGCCCCACGCCGCCCCAGCGTGGCGGCCAAGGCCCGCCAAAGCCGCCCCGGGCGCCGTCGCAGTCAAGAACCGGATGTAACCAGCCCACGCGACATTGACGCGCCCTCTGAAGACGCCCCCACCCAGGCCACTGTGCCCATGAACACCGCCCAAACCGCTGAACTAGGCGATCTGGGACTGTACTCGCAGGCGGCGCGGCAAACCTCGGCGGCCACAGCCCCCACCGCAGCCACCGCACCGGTAGTTTCCACCGCCGCCAGCGTGGGCAGTGAACCCGAATTCTCCATGCAGCTACCCGACGGGGGCACCTACCACCTACCCGACATGAGCGACCTGGTGGCCGGGCGAGAACACGCCACACGCACCCCCGCCAACGACGCGGTAGTCCAAGCCCTGCAAGACGTATTCACCGAATTCAACGTGGACGCCAAGGTAACCGGCTACACGCGCGGCCCGCAGGTAACCCGCTACGAGATTCACCGTGGTCACGGCGTTAATGTTTCACGTATCACCGGCCTAGAAAAAAACATTGCCTACGCGGTGGCCAGCGACGAAATTCGGGTGCTCACCCCCATCCCCGGCAAGAGCGCCATCGGTATTGAAATCCCCAACGCAGACCGCGAAATGGTAACCCTGGGCGACGTGCTACGCAGCTCGGTGGCCCAAAACTCCACCCACCCGCTAACCGTGGGCCTGGGTAAGGACGTTGAGGGTAACTATGTGGTCACCAACCTGGCTAAAACCCCCCACATGCTGGTAGCTGGGCAAACCGGTTCAGGTAAATCATCGTTCGTTAACTCCATGATCACCTCCATCATGATGCGCGCCACCCCCGAGGAAGTACGCATGGTGCTGGTTGACCCCAAACGCGTGGAGCTAACCATTTATGAAGGCATTCCCCACCTGATCACCCCCATTATCACCAGCCCCAAGAAGGCTGCTGAAGCCCTGGAATGGGTGGTTAAAGAAATGGACGCACGTTACGACGACCTGGCCTCCTTTGGGTATAAGCACATTGATGACTTCAACCGGGCAGTGCGCGCCGGCGAGGTACAGGCCCCTCCCGGCTCCCAGCGTCAGATCGCGCCCTACCCCTACCTGCTAGTGGTGGTAGATGAGTTGGCTGACTTGATGATGACCGCGCCTAAAGACGTGGAAGCCTCAATTCAGCGCATCACCCAGCTGGCGCGTGCGGCCGGTATTCACCTGGTGCTGGCCACCCAGCGTCCAGTGGCGCAGGTAGTTACCGGTTTGATCAAGTCCAACGTGCCCTCACGTCTAGCTTTCGCCACCGCCTCACAGCTGGACTCGCGCGTAATTTTGGACCAAAACGGGGCCGAGTCGCTCACCGGCCAAGGTGACGCCCTCTACTTGGGCCCGGGCGCTTCCTCACCGATCCGTGTGCAGGGCAGCTGGGTTACTGAGAAGGAAATCCGCACCGTAGTTGAGCATGTTAAGGACCAGCTCCAGCCCAGCTACCGCGAGGATGTGATTGTCCCCGAAACTAAGAAACGCATTGAGGAAGAAATCGGCGACGACATGGACCTGCTGTTGCAGGCCGCCGAGCTGATTATCACCAGCCAGTTTGGCTCCACCTCAATGCTGCAACGCAAGCTGCGGGTAGGTTTCGCTAAGGCCGGGCGCCTAATGGACCTGCTCGAATCGCGTGAAGTGGTGGGCCCCTCCACCGGCTCTAAAGCCCGCGAGGTGCTGGTGCCGCCCGAGCGCCTGGAGGAAACCCTGGCTTGGATTAAGGGGGAAGGTGACGCCCCCAGCGACGACGACGCCCCCGCCCCGGGTAGTCCCGAGGATCGCGGGGATGGGTTTGCGGCCGCCGGTGCGGTTAGCGCTGCCAGCGTCAGCTCCTATGGGGCTACCGGGGCGTTTGCACCCAACCGTTACGCCACAGATCCGGTAGGTAGCTCCGACCTGCCTGAGAGTGAATCTTGGGATGACGACTCAGACTCTGAAGACTCCGAGGACGCCTGGAGCCTAACCAATCGCGGCCCCTCCTGGTAAGCGCGCGGCAAGGGCTAAGTGCTGGGCGGTAACGCCTAAAGCGGCGGGTGCTTTAGGGGCGCAGCACGGCTTTGAGGTCGATCTGCCCGGTGTAAAGGGCTTTACCTAGGATCACTCCGCATAAATTGGGGTGGCTGGCAGCCAAATCCTGTAAGGCAGCAATATCGCCCGCGCAGCTGACCCCACCTGAGGCGATAACCTGCGCACTAGTGGCGCCGCTAAGCGCCCCCAGCAGCGGCAGGTTGGGGCCCGATAGGGCGCCGTCGCGCACCCGGTCAGTAACCACATATGCGCCAGTGCCGGCCTCATTAAGCGCCGCCAAAATTGGCTCTAGCGGCCCCACCGGCCCGCCCTGGCCGCGCGGATGCACCACATAAGCAGCCAAATCTGCGCTGGGCTGGGTGGCAGGCTGAGCCGCGCCCCGCTGGGCGCCTGCCAACTGGGCCGCGCCTGACGGCGCTGGGTCGGCTGGGGCAGCTGGGCTGGGCGCGGCGCTCGCGGCTGACACGTCCAGGCATACGTTGAGGTGCCTACCAAAGCGGCCCACTAAAGCCGTGGTGGTGGCTAAATCTTTAAGAGCCCCGGCCCCCAGATTTACCCGCTTGGCGCCGGCGGCTAAAGCCCGCTCCACGTCGTCGGCGCTACTGACGCCCCCGGACCACTGCACGCTTACGCCCGGGTGCAGCCGCGCCAAATCGGCGATAACCTGCGCCAAAAGCGCCGCGTTAGAGCCGCGCCCAAAGGCCGCGTCCAAGTCAACCAGGTGAATCCAGTCGGCGCCCGCCTCCACCCAGCGCAGGCAAGCATCCAGGGCAGACAGGCCCGCGCCGGCGTCGCCCCCAGCGCTAGTGCGGTGGGTGACGGCTAGGCCATTGGCGACGTCGACAGCAGGCAGCAGCCTAAGCGAACCTACAGCCACGGCTAGGCCTTGGTGGTGGCCGCGCACATGGAGGTGAAAAACTCACGCAGCTGAGCGCACAGCTCATCTAGGGGCTGGTTAACTCCCGGGGCGGTGGCCTGCAAGGCCGGGGCACCTGAGTGCTCCTGGGCGGCCACAATCTCCTCAGTGCGGGCAGCAATCATGCGCACAATCGCCGAGCCAGTAATGGCCCCATCGGCGCCGGCCACAATCGCGGCGCGCACATGCTTGGGCTTGGAAATACCAAAACCTAGCAGCACCGGGGTGGAGTTGTGCTCGCGCAAGGTGGGCACAGCATTATTGAGCCCCTGAGTTTGGGCCTCATTTTCCACGCCGGTAACCCCCACGCGCGAAACGGCGTAAACATAGCCGCGTGCAGCCTCAGCTACCTGCGCCAAAGTCTCCTCACTGGCTGAAGGCGGGGCAATGTAGACACTGTCAACGCCCACGGCCCTAGAGGCGGCAGAGAAAGGACGGCCCTCACGGATGGGCACATCCGGGATCAACACCGAATCAACCCCGGCGCTGGCGCAGCGCTCATAGAAGGCCTCCAAGCCCATAGCGATCGGGATGTTGCTGTAAATCAGTAGGCCCATGGGTACCTGCGGGTGCTTGGCACGCAGGCGGCCAATTAGGTCAAAACAGTCGGCAATGTTGATCCCACGGGCAAACACGCGCAGGTGGGCTTCCTGGATGGCTACGCCGTCGGCAACCGGGTCAGAGAAAGGCAAACCTAGCTCTAAAGCGTCGGCGCCGGCAGCAATCAACTCGTCAATAATGCGTTCGCTGGCCTCCAAAGTGGGGTCGCCCAGCATCACGAAGGGCACCATGGCGCCCCGTTTTTGCTGCTCGCAGGTGGCAAACATGCTTTCGTAACGGCTCATTGATTTACTCCTTGCCCTTAGCGGCGAACGCGGCGTCTTGCTGGTGGGTGCGGTGGGTGCCGGTGCCCGCCTGGCCGTTAGCAACCAGGTCAGCGGCCCGCGAGACAGCGCCGTCGGTGGAGAAAGAGCCACCTAGACGCTCACGGATCTGGTCCAGGTCCTTATCCCCGCGTCCGGACAGGCACACCAAAATGGTTTTTTGCGGGTCCCCGCCTTCACGGCGGTTTTGCTCAGCCAGTTTCAGGGCATAAGCCAGTGCGTGGGAGGATTCCATGGCGGGAATAATGCCCTCGTGGCGGCTAAGCAGCAAGAAAGCCTCAATGGCTTCCTCATCGGTGATACCCACATACTTGGCGCGGCCGCTTTGGGCCAGGTAGGCGTGCTGGGGGCCAACGCCGGGGTAGTCCAGGCCGGCTGAAACCGAGTAGGACTCTTCCACCTGGCCGTCATCGGTGCGCATCAGGAATGAACGCGCCCCGTGTAGCACCCCAACCTTGCCCTCATTGATGGGGGCGCCGTGGTGGCTGGTGTCTAGGCCCTCACCGGCAGGCTCGACGCCGTAAAGGGCCACTGCTTCGTCATCGATAAAGTCAGCAAACATGCCGATTGCGTTAGAGCCACCGCCCACGCAAGCCACCACCGCGTCAGGTAGGCGGCCAAGGCGCGCCAAAGTCTGGGCGCGCGCCTCGGTGGAAATAATACGGTGGAATTCTCGCACCATGGTGGGGAAGGGGTGCGGGCCGGCAGCCGTACCCAGCAGGTAGTGGCTGGTGGCGAAAGTAGCGGTCCAGTCACGTAGAGCCTCGTTGACGGCGTCCTTAAGGGTGCCGCTACCAGCGGTGACGGGCACAACCTTAGCCCCCATCAGCTCCATACGCTCCACATTGGGGGCCTGACGCACCACGTCGGTGGCGCCCATGTAAATGGTGCATTCGAGCCCCAGCAGCGCACACACCATGGCGGTAGCGGTGCCATGCTGGCCGGCGCCGGTCTCAGCAATCACGCGGGTTTTACCCATGCGCTTAGCCAGCAGGGCCTGGCCCAGAACCTGGTTACCCTTGTGAGCGCCACCGTGCACCAGGTCTTCACGCTTAAGCAAGATGCGCGCGCCGCCACCTAGCGGCAGGTTACGCAGCTGCGTAACCGGGGTGGGACGGCCCAGGTAGTTATGCAAAAGATCGTTGATCTCAGCGATGAAGCTCGGGTCATCTACCGCCTCAAGGAAAGCCTGCTCAAGCTGGTCCAAGGCAGGAATCAGCAGCTCAGGCACATATTGGCCACCAAACTCGCCAAAGTAGGGGCTGATGCGGGTGTGCGCATCCGCGTCCAGGGTGCCCGCGCCAAGACGTTTGGAAGAGTAGGGGTGCCAGTCAATGGACTGGGCGTGGGCATCCAAACCAGCCGCGCCGGTGGTAGGCTGGCCAGCGGAAAGCTCCTGGGCGGCGGCGGCCGGGTCGTCAGCGCCAGAAAGGGCCGATCCCACCAGCACCGCATCCACGTAGGGGGCCAGCAGTTCGACGTCGGCGCGCTCATGCACCCCAGACTCACCCACCAGCACCACGCCACGCGGGGCCAGGGGCGCCAAGGCGGCAGTGCGGTGCAGGTCAGTTTCCAAGGTGCGCAGGTCACGGTTGTTAATGCCGATAATGCGGGCGCCCAGGGCGGCGGCGCGCTCCATCTGCTCAGCCTCATCAACCTCAGTGAGCACATCCAAACCCAGCTGGGCGGCCAGGGCCGCTAGCTGCGTGTAGGCCTGGTCATCTAGCACTGAGAGCATCAGCAAGATGGCGTCAGCGCCGTGGTGGCGGGCGGCAATCACCTGGATGGGGTCAATGATGAAGTCCTTATCCAGCACCGGCTGGCGCACAGCCTTAGACACGGCGGTCACATCAGCCAGGTCGCCGTTAAAACGGTCGGGCTCGGTCAGTACGCTGATGGCGGCGGCCACGGGCGCATAAGCCTGGGCCAAGGCGGCAGGGCTGTAACCATCAGAGACGATTGTGCCCAAGGTGGGGCTGGCGGCCTTGCATTCCATGATCAGGGCCGGGCCGCCGGCGCGCGGGTGTAGCTGGCCGTCTTCACCCAAAGTGCGGGTGCGCAGGGCGGCCTCAAAAGAACGCTGCGAACGCTCCATGGTAGCGGCCTCTAGATGCCCATAGCGCTCATAAAGCTCAGGTAGGCGGGCTTTGCGGGCCTCTACCAGAGAGTCTAGAACGGTGCCGGTTTGCCGTAGACGGTCGGCAATAGGTGTGCGTACTTGACGCTGACTCATCGATTTACCTCTCTTAAATACGGCCCAGGCGCTTAGGCGCTTAGCTCACGTGCCTGCGTGACGATCTTATCTAGGTGGCTGGCTACCGTGCCGTTGGCGATGGCTTCCAGCGCGTCTTGTACACCCTGGGCGAGGGTGTCTGCCTTGCCGGTTACGTACAGTACGGCTGCGGCGCTGGCGGCGATGGCGTCGCGGTGAGCGGCTTGACCTGCGCCGTCGAACACGGCGCGAATTAGCTGGGCGTTAACGCTAGCGTCGCCACCAACCAGGTCAGCCACCGTGTAGGTGCCCAGGCCCAGCTGGGCGGGGGTCAGCTCATAGGCGGTGATTTCCGCGCCGCGTAGCTCACGCACCTGGGTGGGGCCGTGCAGGGCGATCTCGTCTAGGCCCGAGCCGTGCACCACCAGGGCGTGGTCTAGGTTGGCGCTGGCCAGGGCGCTAGCCATGTCGTCTAGCAGGGCCGGGTTACCCACCCCAAGCACCTGGGCGCTGAGCGGGGCGGGGTTAACTAGCGGGCCGATCAGGTTGAAAACGGTGGGGTTTTTCAGGGCCGCGCGCACGGGTGCCACATAGCGCATAGCCGGGTGGTATTTCTGGGCGAACAGGAAGCAGAACCCGGTGCTTTCCAGCAGCTGCACGCTGGCCTGGGGGGATAGATCCAGCGGAATGCCTAGGGTTTCTACCAGGTCGGCGGCGCCCGAGCGGGAGGAGACGGCGCGGTTGCCGTGCTTGGCTACCTTCACCCCCAGGCTGGCGGCCACAAGCGCACTGGCGGTGGAGATGTTGATTGTGCCCGCACGGTCACCGCCGGTGCCCACCACATCCACTAGGCCGCCCTGGCCCTTGGGGTAGGGGAAGTTAACGGCGGCGGCGCGGAAAGCCTGGGCGGCGGCGGCAATTTCTGCTGGGTCCTCGCCGCGTGCGTGCAAGGCGCCTAGGAAGGCGGCAATTTCGATCTCGTTAAACTCGCCGTTGGTGATGGCCGCAAATACTTCCACGGCTTGGCTTTGGCTTAGGACGACGCCGTTTAGCGCTTCACGTAGGGTGGCGGCGGCTTGGCTCATGGTTACTCCTTAAAAAATTGGTATTCAGCTTTTTGGGCGGCCGCTCAAGCCAGGGCGCTTGAGCACCCGGTTTAAGCGGCCGGCGTTTAGCGGGTGGCCGTTTACGCCTCTTGGGTTAAGAACGTGAACAGGGCACTGATTAGGGTGGGCCCGGCGGGGGTGAGGATAGATTCAGGGTGGAACTGCAAACCCACGGCGGGGGCGCTGGCGTGACGCAGGGCCATAACCACGTCGTCGCGCGAATGAGCCAAAGAAACCAGCTGCGCGGGGAGCTCACGCGCTCCCAAAGAGTGGTAGCGGGCCACATCAATCCAGCCGTAAGGGGCCTGCTCGCCGCTGCGGGGCGCAATCACGCAGGGGGCCAGCGGGGCGAACTCGGCGCCAGCTTTAGTTACCAGCACCCGGTCGGTGCGGCCATGGGTTGGGCCCACCGGTGCCACTTGTCCGCCGCAAGCCTCCACCAAAGCCTGGTAACCCAAGCAAATCCCCAGGGTGGGGATGCGCTGCTCAAGAGCGTAGGCGGTTAGCTCCATTAGGCACCCGGCTTCACGCGGGTGGCCCGGGCCGGGGGAGGTGATCAGCAGCGGACGCTGACCAGCGGCTTTCTCAGTCTCGGTGGGCTCCAGGGCGGCGGTGAGCACAGACAGGGGGGTGGTGTTGCGGTAAACATCCACCTGAGCGCCGCGCGAAGTACACAGATCCACCAGGTTGTAGACGAATGAATCGCGGTTATCTAGGAAAACTACGCGCATGGCTCAGGCCTCCTTGCTAACTAGGTTGCGTTCAATACGCAGGGTTTTACCTTGGGCGGCGGCAATTGCACGCAGCACGTTAGAGGCCTTGTGGGCGGTCTCGTCAGCTTCACGTTGAGGCACTGAATCGCTGACCACGCCCGCGCCAGCCTGCACAATTGCCTTGCCGCCGCGCGCGAAGGCGGAGCGGATCACAATGCAGGTGTCGAGCTCGCCGTCGCCACGCAGATAACCCACCGCGCCGCCGTAAGAGCCACGGCGGGTGCCCTCATATTGGCGGATCAACTCGGCTGCGCGCAGCTTGGGGGCGCCGGTGAGCGTGCCCATGGTCATGGAGGCACGGAAAGCATCCAGCGGGTGCAGGTCACTGGCCAGCTGTCCGGTAACCTCGCTGACCAGGTGCATTACTCGCGAGTAGCGGTCTACACGCAGCAGCTGGGTGACTTTGCGCGTGCCCGGGGCGCTGATGCGGGCCACGTCGTTGCGGGCCAGGTCTACCAGCATCACGTGCTCGGCTACTTCCTTGGCGTCGCTGCGTAGTTCCAGCTCCAGGCGGATGTCTAGCTCGTGGTCAATGCTGCCATCGGGGGCGAAGCCGCGTGGGCGGGTGCCGGCGATGGGGCGGATAGCCACCTGGCCGGTTTTGGCGCTGTGTAGCAGTGAGGACTCGGGGGAGGCCCCAAAGAGTTCAAAATCGTCGGTGGCGATATAGAACATGTAGGGGCTGGGGTCAGCATCGTGCAGGTAGCGGTAGGTTTGCAGGGGCTGGGGGCAGTCGATCACAAAGCCACGGCTGGGCACCACCTGGTAGGCGTCACCAATGGCGATATGCTGCTGCATTTTGGCCACCAGCTCGCAAAAGTCCGCGTCGCTCATGGTGGGGTAGGCGGTAATGATGTCCTCAGCTGCCTGCTGGGCCGACGCCGCCGCAGTGGCCTGGGCTTCGGGGGACGCTGCCTGCTGGTGGGCCGACGCCGCCGGAGTGGTTTGCTGGGCAGGTGCGGCTTGCTCTGCTGGGGCCGACGGCGCCTGGGCGGGCAGCTCATTAATGGCCGCCTCCAGTGCGTCCATCTGCGCACTTAACTGGGCGGCGTCGAGCGAGGCACCAACTAGCTGGCAGGAGCCGGTGGGGTGATCCACCACCAAAATGATGCGGGCGTTAAAGAACAGATAATCGGGGCAGGTGTTGGCGCCGTCGGCAACCGACGGCAGGGACTCGTAAGTGCCCAGATAATCAAAAGCCACTGCCCCGGCCACCAGCGGCAGGTGTGGGTGAGCCACCACCTGATCAGTCAGGATCCGCAGCGGCTCTATGGTGGAGCGCTCACGCAGGCGGGCGTGCTCCTCAGCGCTATCTTCAGCCACGCTAGGCAGGTGCAAAACCAGCTCGCTGTTGCTTTGACGGGTGACGGCAGAGCTGAGGTACTGGGCCACAGCCTTAAGTGCCTGGGGGCCGTCGGTAGTATCCAGGGCTTTAAGGGTGACGGTGTCACCCGTGCAGGTGATCTGGGCGCTAGCAGCCAACACCGCGATAGTGGTCAGGTGCTGTTTTGAGGCAATATCAGCGCTTTCTAGCAGCACCGTGTTAGTGGGGCGAGAGCCGTCCTGGACAGTGTCAACCAAACCTAGCTGGGCTAGGTGGGCTAGTAGCGCGCCGCCGTCGGCATGGTATTTAACCGGGCGGGTGAAAACCGTTGGGGTATTAGCCATAACATTCCTTCTTGCCTGCGGCGAGCCGGAACGTAAAAGGCTCGCCGCGAGGGCGAGCCTTAAAACTTAAAACGCATCACGAAAGTGGCTCACCCATTAAGGTAGCCACCACCAAGCACGGATCATGGATACGTTCTGCACGCGGTAAGCCTAGCATTCTTGACGCCCAGGTAAAAACCTAAGTTTGTCAGGATGCCCGTGGTGACACTGAGCTGCGCCCGTGGTGACGATCAGATGGTGAGGCTGGCACTGTGCGCACGGTGACGCTAGCTATGCGTACTGATGCGAACAGGCGTTAGCGCTGGTAGACGATGCCCTGCTTGACGCTGGCCACCACCTGCTCGGCGTCGTCGCCCAAAAGCAGGCGGATAATCTCAAAACCCAGCTCAGTGGCGGTGCCCATGCCACGCGAAGTGATCAAGTTAGCGTCACGCACCACCGCAGCCTCACTCATAAGCGCACCACCTGCGGCAATAGCATCCATGAAGCCGGGGTTGGCGGTAGCGTGGCGGGCCTGCAGAGCGCCATGCTCAGCCAGGATAGAAGGGGCGGCGCAGATAGCGGCTAGGGGCTGGCCTGCGGCGCTACGGCGGCACACCTCGTCAATGACCAGGGCGCTGGCACCCAGGTTCAGCGTGCCCGGCATACCGCCAGGTAGGAACATTAGGGCGTAGCTGGCGAGGTTAACCTGGCTGGCCAGGGCGTCACAGCGCAAGTGAATGCCGTGGGAGGAGGTGACTTCAAGCGAATCAGAGATGGACAGCAGGTCAGCGCCAATACCGGCGCGGAACAGCACATCCACCACCGCCAGGCACTCGACCTCTTCAAGCCCATCGGCCACCATCACGGCAACGCGCTTATCAGTTACCACACTTGCAGGGGTAGGCATGGGAGCCTTCTTTCTATCTAGAGATTATGCCTAATGTGCAGTCTAATACCTGATCAGCCCCGTAGCCCGGAGGTGGGGCAGGGGACACATAAAGTGCGAAAGCTACCAGTACTAAAAGCTACCAGTAGTAACAGAGGTCAGTAAGAGGTTTACTTTATAAGATTCCAATGTTTATTGAGATCTATAGTTTCATTGCTTGGACTACCCTCTTCTGGAAGTTTATCTATAGCGACGATTGCTGGAACCTGTACGCTCGTGCCAGAGATAATGCAAGTTCCTTGTGGAAGTGAAGGGAGCTCTGCAAACGACTTTCGATCTAGATACGATACAGCGTTACTAATTGCCTCCAGATCTTTAGGATTAACTAGTTGGTGTAGAAAATAGTGATGTAGTTGTGATGTTATTGTGGGTGAAATATCGTATGGTCTTTGGGAGGCTAGAGTCACGAAAACTCCGAATTTACGACCTTCTTTCAAAATTTCCTCAAACATCTCCAGTCGAGTGTTTCTCCAAGTTTCACTTTCTTGTGATGACTCATATGAGAGAAGGTTGTGGGCTTCGTCAATAATTATGTTAAGGAAACCCATCGATTTTTTGTAAAGCTTTTTGTGCTCCTTATATAATGAGCGAGTCACAATTAGTGGGATTAGTTTGCGCTCCTCTAATGTTGACTGTTGTAGATTAATGATATGTATACCTTTGGTAGATTTTTTATTGCTATCAAATAGCATAGTTCTATCTAATAAATCGACTCTACTCTGTAGTCGGTTTATGAGTGGCCGCAAATGTGAAATGTTACTGAACCCTCTAGATACTTCTGTGTAGAATTGTAGATGCAGGCTAATGTTGATGCTTTGAAGTGGACTGGCTATCGGTTCAAAATCTTCAGAAAAGGCTTCATTGAATAGGTTCTCTACCTTCTCTGAAAATTCATTTTGATTAGCATATAGACCCTTCCCGTTCGGTTCTTTAAAATAATAGTTATTGTTTGTTGAATTATATTTAAAATTATGAAAATCCTCAAACTTTTTGGTGAAATTAGTATTTCCGCTGTCCAATAAGTTGTGAATGTCTTTCAAAAATTTAAAAATGAGGGTAGGGTCGGTATCTTTAGGGTTTGCTGCCTTAAATAGTTCGTCAAGTATCTGCTTTGTTTTTTTGCGTAATTCTGACTGTGTTAAATTATATTTAAGCGCACGATCGATGAAAGGTCGTTGCGTTTTTTCGGTTGCCTCGAGTACTGTGTACCAGAAGTCCGGATTTTTCAATATTTCTGGCGATAAGGGGATTTTTTGACCAGAGGTAGTACAAAAAACTTCTTTGTATTCCGGTGCACATAAAACATTATCTTCTGGATTTTCGCCGTATTCGCCATTCAAGTCAAATATTACAAACTTTGAATTTTCGGGAAATGGTTTATCTTGGTTTTGGATTAGTCTATCAACTAGTTTAGTGTAAAGCTGTGTAAGCGTGTAAGACTTACCTGAACCGGTGTTTCCGAAAATGCCAAGATGACTTGCAAAAACGCCGTTGATATCAAGATTGAATCGAATGGAGGGATCTGCGGCGAGTGAACCGATTTCTATTTGAGAGTAATCAGGTGCTGCCGTTGATCGGAATTTAGGGTTGTAGATCCTATTTACTTCATTATGTGTCGCAATATATGCAGTGTTACCTATTAAGGGTGAGATAGTGCGACCACGTACGAAGAGGTTGTCGGTAAATGAGCCAAGAAGAGAAGCTTTCAATATGCGCTTGTATCGCTCAATATCTCGGCGATATGAGTCATCTATCCAATGACTGTCTTCTAATAAAAATTCTTCCTCTACTTTTGCTACAAGGCGTCGGTAGCCACGATGGATCACAATGTGTGAACCAACGGTAACATTATCGATAATTTCGCCTTGATGTAGTAGACTAGCTTCATTTTTATCAGCATCTACAGAAACTTCGATGACGCTACCTCGTACCGCACTTACGGATCCTATTCTTAGTAAGGATTTCGATTCGTTATGTGGCGTCATCAGTGTGTCACTTTTTTGAGAAGGTTAGCAACTGTTTCTAGGTCTAGCGGTTCACAACCGCTAGCGTTTTGCTGCTTAGTGCCCGTAACTGTTGTAATATTATTGTTAATTAGTTGATGCAAATCTTTATTTAAATTTCTTATAATATCTTTTTCGGACTCTTCTGAGTAACAGAAAACTATTACATGAAGTGTTGGGTTTATGTTCGCTGCCCGTATGATTAGTTTTCGAATATGCTCATCGGCAAAAGAAAAACCAATAACTAATAGCACAGAATTTCTAACTTCAAGCTGATTTGTGAGTCTACGCAGCTGAGCATAATAGTTCTCGTTGAGAACCGTTGAGGCGAATTTTTCCTTATTTGGAAGTACGATTTGAAATTTCCCAATAGTAGCTATGATTTCATCGAATTTTTTCTCATAAAAGTCAGAGAAATATTTGTTTGACGCCTCTTTTTTAAGTCTTTCGTATTCCTTTTCGATTTCCTGGTCATTTGAGTTGACTTTGATTAAGTCTAACGCACCTATTAGGCTAGTTGTGGAATTCAGTGATTCCACTGGGTCTCTAAACAATAAGGCATTCCCTTCGTTGATCCAAGAGATGCATCCATGTATTTTAACTAAATTCGCTGAAGCTATTTCTGATTGGTATCCAAAAGTTAATGTATTCGAGCTGAAACGCCTGCCAAAATTTTCTAAAACTATTTGCTTATTAAAATGGCCGACATACCCTCTGTTAGTTGGTATAGTGGCCTGATCTAGAGCGTAATCCATGCATAGATCATAGTTTGAAACAAAAAAACTTACCTGTTTAGGTAGGAGAGGGGATTCTCTTATCTTAACCAGTGACATTGCGGAGGAGCAAAATAGTTTATAATTATTTTTTGTTTTATATATGTTGTCTATCGATTTTTCTGACGCGATATATTCGGCGTTTGGGAGTATTGATAGCTTGAAGAATGTTGCGTCAAGAGAAGCTTGAATTAATTTCCTTTCACACAAATCTAATTTGTCGTCTTCTTTTAATTTTGTTCGTAGCTCTTCAATGTTGCCAAGTGTTTTGAAAGCAGGCATAGAACATCCTGCCCCCAATAGGAAATTGATATTAGTGCTCTCGCAGATTCTCCGCAGATCGGTAATGAAATTGCTATCTGCTTTTCTGTGCCGAATATCTGTCATGAATTAAGTCCTTCGGAGATCGTTAAGGTAGGGAGAGAGGCCACTAGCTCCTGGGTGCGCATGGAGACTGTGACCAGTCGCTTGATCAAGTCCACGACCGCGTCAGGACGGCCCTGCTCGCGCAGGAAATCGTTCGGGTCGTTCACAATCCCAGACGCCTTGTCCGTCTTCACGTAGTAACGGTCAATCACCCAATCCAATGGACTACGTCCTGAAATTGTATACTGTTGTGCCTGCTCAGGGATGCCTACCAAAATCACATACTCGTTGTACTCCAAGCGCGTGAAGTTCTTATCGCGGCGCCCCAGCTTCGGGAAACGCATCTTGCGCTCACCGATCCGGTAGCGCTCCCACGGGTCCGCAGGCGTGTGCAGGCTCGCCTCCTCCTGCACCGACGGATACGGCTCCACCCGCTCGTAGTTCACGTGCAGGTCCGCCAGTTCACGGCCCACGCTCGCATACGTGTGGAAACCCGCCGCACGAGGAATATGCGGCAGCATCTTCTTCAAATCATCCTCGTAGCGCTCCCGGTACTCCGGGTGATGCAACAGCGCATACACATAGAAGAAAATATCCTCCTTAGTGATAGCTGTATCCGCATAATGCGCACGGTAAATCGCTAAAGTCGCATCAGTAATGTTGTCTACACGACGGTAACCATTTAGTAGTACCGGGATTTGCTCGCCAATAGGACGAGTGAAATCTAAAGCTGAGGTACAGGCAGCTTCATCTGTCTGCGTAGTTTCTTCTTCAGCGTCCAGACTGAACAGGTCAGGTTCGCTTTCAGTAGCGGAAAGTCTCTCCCATGTATAGAGAGAAAAAACCTGTACGCCACTGCTTGCTCCTAGCAGACTTAAATCAGGCAATATTGTCGTCATTAAAGTCCCATATGGAAGAGGACTTGCTGGCTGCTTTGATACAAAGCATACGTTAAGGTGTGCTGGCGTCGGGAAGAGCTGTGGGAGCTGGTAAATCATGTCGTTCATCTCCCGAGCAAAGTAAACGCTCTGTGCACAGAACGGCCGGTAGATGCCAGAGCGGATTGAATCCGCGTTGAATTCGTGATGCTTGCGGGCTGCAAGATCGCGTAGCAACTGACGGTTCCAGTTAATTTGCGTGGAATCTGTGTTGATCGCTTCCGCCGTAGTTCCAGCCTCGACCGCTGCATTGTAGTTGTCGATCATGCGGCGCATGTTTGACGCCACTGCTTTGCGGGAGAAGTTGTAGCACCACGCGTCGCGGCTTGTCGCAAGTCCGCGAGAGAACTGACGGAAAATAGCGGGAGTTGCTTCCTTTCCCTTCAGTGCCTTATTTGCGATTTCCTGGAAGGTCGCGAAGCGATCGTCACGGGAGCTGATCCAGTCGCCGTGATCGTTCGGCGTGATGGAACGGAATGCGTCTGCCCCGCTGATTCCTCCGATGGACCCATAGCCGCTGATCTGGTTGAGCTTTTCCTGTCGTGTCGCGTAGTCCTTCACCTCCGCGTAGAAGACCTCGGCGGTGCCGGAGTGGGTGGGATCCTTGACAAGGACGGTGATCGCAACGCCCGTTCGAGAGCCGGAACCGAAGATCTTTCCGCCCTCTCGGCGGCTGCGCTCACCCGAGGTGCGCTGGTTGCCCTTCAGATCGTAGATGAAGATCTGGGAGAACTCATCCTGCAAAGATAGACGCACGCCGTCGGCAGAGTTTCCGTCAATGAAAGAGCTATTAGAGACGAAGGCGATAACGCCGCGCTGACCAATACGGTCTGACGCCCAGCGCAGAGCACGGAAGTAAGAATCATAGAGACTGTTCTTGTTTGCTCCGGTTGACTGGGCTGCGTAAGTATCTTTGATCCGCTCGTCTAGGCGCGGGTATGCCAGGTTCTGGTTGTTATCGTTCGCGCTCTTCTGGCCAGCAGAATATGGCGGATTCATAATCACCACAGTGATAGGGGCAGCCTTCTCAGCGCGAGCGCGCTCATTATTAGCAGCCAGGCCCTCAAAACCCTCCAGCATGGTGCCGTCATCTTCATGCAACTGGAAAGTGTCCGTAAGCGTCATGCCCGGGAACTCGACATAGCCCTCGTCCACTCCCTGCTCTGCGCGCACCTGGTGGTACACCTGCTCAATATTGATAGAGGCAATGTAGTAGGAGAGTAGTACCACCTCGTTGGCAAAGATCTCCTGCAAATATTTGCGTTCCAAAGCCTCGGGTGGGATCACGCCCAATTGCAACAGACGCGCTACAAACGTGCCCGTGCCAGCAAAAGGCTCAATAATAGCCACACCAGGATCAGCCAAAGTCTGGTTAAAAGCAGTGCGCATCGCGTCGTCCGCGCTGCGGATGATGAAGTCGACTACCTCGACGGGCGTGAAGACAATACCCAGGCGCTCACTCATGCTCGGGAAAGCTTGAGAGAAGAAACGGTCATAGAGCGTGCGCATGATGTCTTGCTTGCCAGCCAAGGTGTGCACTGCCTCAATACGCTCAATCATTGCCTGATAGAAGGCATCCAGAGAGGTGCGCTCGTTTTCAAACATCGAGTGTGAAGCCAGCATCTCCACAATAGTGTTCATAGCCCGGCTGACCGGGTTCTGCTTGGAGAAAGAATGATCTGGGAACATAGCCTCAAACAGAGGAGCCGTCAGCATGTGCTGAGCCAGCATCTCCACCGCAGCGTTACGGTCTACAGCCGGATTCAAAGTAGTTTGCAGAGCCTTAACGAAATCCTGGAACGCACTTTGACGCTGAGGATCCTCAAGCAGCTGGTTAATCAAGTGAATGTAGCGGTTTGCTACCGTGGCAATATCCTTGCTCCAGTCCACCCAGTAAAGGGAAGAACCCACCTTCTTAACAATCCTGCCAAAGACAGCTTCCTTCCAATCTGAAGGCAACAGAGCAAGATGCCCCTGCACCCCGGTAGCCAGCGGATCTTGCCCACCCGGCTCGGTGCTAGACCCCTCAAGTGGATCTGAACTGCGCTTGTCGCTAGCCAGTGAGACAGTGTCAACAATGATGTTTTCTGGGCCTTGGCCATTTAACTCCATGGAATTAATGGCCGCATCTAAACGCTCGTCGTGTGCTCGCAGAGCCTTTAAAACCTGCCACACCACCTTGAAACGCTCATTATCGTCTAGGGCCTGCTCAGGTGACATGCCGGCAGGGATAGCTACCGGCAAAATAATGTAGCCAAAATCTTTGCCCTCAGCGCGGCGCATTACGCGTCCCACCGCCTGGATAACATCCACCTGAGAGTTACGCGGCGATAGGAAAAGCACAGCGTCCAGCGTGGGAACATCTACGCCCTCGCTCAGGCAGCGCGCGTTCGTCAGGATGCGGCACACAGGGACCTCGTCCGTGCCCGAGCCTTCAGTTAGCCAAGCCATCTCCTGGGCGCGTACAGCCGCGTTCATAGTGCCATCAACGTGGCGGCACTCAACCTGCAGATTATCGCTGGCATCGGCATTAGTCAGATTACTAAGCCCACTGGTGCCATTTACCAGGTCAGGGAACTGATCAGTTACCTGCTTAGAAGCTTTAATGTCACGGCAGAAAGCCACAGCGCGGCGCATAGGGGAGCAGTCACTGCCATAGTCCACATCTGAGCCAGAGTTCTTACGCTTAGCTAGAGCATTCCAGCAGCCAGTTAGTTTTGCGGCAGTATCGAGATTTAGTTCGCCATCCATCTCAGCGATCAACTGATACTTCTGGGAGACCTCCTCCTCACTAACCGTCAAGATAATTACCTTGTAATCAGTTAGCAGGCCTTCCTTTACAGCCTGACCAAAGCCCAGGCGGAAGAACACCGGCCCATAGGTGTCCTTATCATCCATTGAAGTGAGGATTACATCCTTCTGAGAGGCCTTATTCTTAGCGTTCTCCGCGAAAATACGCGGGGTTGCCGTCATGTAGAGAGTCTTAGAGCGGCGAATAAAAGCGTCATCATGAATCTTAGTGAAGGCACTTTCATTTGCGGTGGTTAGCTTTGCGCCGGTGGTGCGGTGAGCCTCATCGCAAATAACCAAATCAAAATCACGCCAAGTCTCACCAGCTAGCTCCTGGGCCTGGTGGATAACCTCAATGGACTGGTAGGTAGCAAATACAACCTGCAAGCCTTCGGCATCATTATTGGCGCCAAGTGAAAGCGCTAAACGCTGTGCATCCGTGGTGGCCGGGATGGGTAGATCCACTGTTGAATCTGCCGGGGCATCAGAGCGAGCAGAAACTTTAGCGTCAGAGCACACAGCCCAAGCGGTGAAAGCAGAATCAACCTCAACAGACCAGTCATCTAGCGTCTGCTTCAACAAAGCCAAAGAAGGCACCGCAAACAGAATCCGGGCACTACCACCCTCACGCTCCATAAACTCGCGTGCAATGATCAAAGAGGTGAAAGTTTTACCGGTGCCGCAGGCCATAATCAGCTGGCCTCGATCACTGGTATCAAAACCAGTCATTACCGCACTACGAGCACGCACCTGGTGATCGCGAGGCACCTTACGTTCACGTGTAGTGGGGGCCTGCCTTGAACCCAGCGAATAGGTGCGCCAGTCAATATCCGAATCGCGCAGGTCAGCTAGGGTAATGCGGGAAACCGGGATGTGCTGGCCCTCAATAGCATCCTGAGAATTCTTACCCCAAGCAGTACCTGAAGTATCAACCAAAATACGTCGGGTAAAAGGCGCCTTACCTGAAGCAGTCAAGAAAGAGTCAATATCGCGCTTATGGACCGTGTGACCAGGGGCGTAGAACTTACACTGAATCGCTACCAGCCCAGCGTTTTCATCGGCAGGAATAGCCACCAAATCAATGCCAGTATCGCCAGTTTGGCGCTCAGGCCACTCACTCCACAGGTAAACCTCTTTGAACTGGTGAGCAAAGCGCGCATCGTGAAGCAAAAACTGGCGCGTGAGCTCCTCAAACATGGCGCCCTTTTCACGTTCACTGGTTGCCAAAGTGCGGTACTCATTTAAAAGTGAATCTAGGGCAGAAGCTGAGCTTGCGGTGGGGAGAGCTTCAGTGCGCGCATTCGTCATAAGCCTGAAGTTAGTGGCCAAGGACGCTACTAGCAACCCAGAAACAGTAGATTGGGTAACAAATTGAGTAATGGTTTAGCTTTTAACGGTAGCTATTGCGCAGACTGAGGTGGTGGGGTTAGCTGGAGTTTACGGCCCTGCCAGTGTTGAATCAGCCAGCGGTCATGGCTGGCCAGGATCAAGGTGCCACGCCAGGCGCGCAGCGCATCTTCAAGCACATGCATAGTTTCCAGATCGAGGTAGTTTGTGGGCTCATCCATGATCAAAACAGCTGGGCTATTAGCAAGCGCCACAGCTAGCTGCGCTCGCCTTTGATTACCTGCCGAAAGCTGCCAGATAGGGGTTGACCACATAGAAGGGTGCAATATTCCCTTACCGCGCTCACCAATACCCTCACGCCAAGACAGCGGCCCAAATCCCCCATCGCTCTCAAGTGGTAAACGTTGCGGAATAAAACTAACCGGCTCGGCGCGAGAAATAACGCCGTTAGCTTGCGCACCTACAGCAGGCGCCGTCGTCGCAATCCAATTAAGCAAAGTAGATTTACCAGCCCCATTAGGGCCAGTGACAAGCAAATGCTCACCAGCAGACAAATCAAAACTAACCGGGCTCAGCCTGCCACAAACACTCGCCTGCCTAGCACACACCGCTAAAGCACCGCCAACGCGCCCCTCAAAGCAAGGAAAATCAAGCTGATAGAGGCGCGGCTTACGCACCTCCTGCTCAGCAAGCCGGCTAAGGCGCACGTCGTCATTGCGGGTACGTTTAACAGAAGTAGCCGCAGCCCTATCGGCAAAAAACTTCTTAGCCATGCCAGAAGCAGTTTTTAAACGTACCCCACCCTTAGCGATATGCATGCTTTCCTGCCGATGCTCGCGCAGCCCGCGCTTTTGGGCCTGCTGATCAGCATAGATGCGAGAGCGTTTAGCTTGGGCAGTAGTTTTTGCTTCAAGGTAGGCGCTGTAATTACCCGCATTACGCACCAGACCTGCCAGTTCACCTTTGCCCTCGGCCCTAGCCAGCTGCTGCCACACGCTTATATCCAGGTCATAAATGACAGTGGCGCTCTCTTCAATAAAAGCTCGGTCATGGCTGGTGGCAAGCACCGGGCCAGGCCAATTTTTAAGAGTATGCACCAAAAAACTAGTGGCCTGCTCATCAAGGTGATTCGTGGGCTCATCCAAAATCAACACTTCAGGGGCCAACAGCAACAAAGCCGCCAGCCGTACGCGCGAGCGCTGCCCAGGAGACAAGGTAGCTAACTGCCGGTTAAAACCTGACTCTTTAAGATCACTCAACCCAAGGCCGCTAAGAGTTTCACCAATACGCGCCGGCAGAGACCACACGTCACGGGCACTCATCTGCGCCAGCAGCTCGTCATATTTGCCTTCACAGCCAGTCTCGCCATTAGCAAGCGCCGCAGTGACCTGCTCAAAACGCGCCGCCAAAGACTTTAGTGGCGCCAGGGCAACATCAATAAACTGCTCTACCGTTCCCTCAAAACCTTCATCAGGGATGGTTTGTGGAAAAGGGCCAGAAACTAGCTGCCCGCTATCAGGGGCAAGCTGGCCGGTCAGTAGCTTTAACAAAGTAGTTTTGCCGCTACCATTTGGGCCCACCAAAAAAGCCCGCTCGCCGGCGCCAACCTGCAGACTTACCCGGTTAAGTACCAGGTGGGAGCCGTAAGAAAAAGAAACATCAGCAACAATGATTGAGGGCATAGTGATCTTCCAGACGCGAAAAAACTTCTGACACGTCTCAGCAAAGCTGAGTGAAGATCACTTGATCATGGCGCTGAAAACCCCTTAAAAACATGTTCCCTCAGGCAAAACCAGTATAGCTGGCGCGGCGCCTGAGGGAACAGGGTGTTTATTGGCTAGTGTGGTGATGGTGGCCCTCGTTAGTGCACAGACGATACAGGGCTTCGCCGTCGTCGGAACGGACCGTATCTACCAAATCCTCCTCAGCTAAAGACTGCAAATTCCGGTAGACCGTAGCCAAACCAACCTTAGTGCCCTCCTCCTCAAGCTCGGCGTGAATCTGCTGGGCAGAAAGAAACACCTGGCTGTCGAAACAAGGGCGGTTGGATTCGCAGTGGGGACACCGCTGTGTGATGATAGTGGCTGTCTTGGCGGAGATCCCGCCGCGTGCATTCGGGGAGACCGTGAGGGGGTGTCGTGTTGGATCGGAGTATTTCCTCGACTATTACGGTGGGTGGCGCGACGAATGCTGGGACGTTTGAGGCAGCGGAGCTGATGGTTGCCGGTATGAATGCCCGCGAGGCGAGCGGCGTGTTGCTCGAGCAGAATCTGGTGGTTGCGGATTCAGAATCGACAAGGAGGCGCTTGGCGACTGCGACGACGAAGCATCTGTCGTTCCTTGAGGATGATGCTCTTCGTTTCGTTGCGAATCGCGACTGACCTGAAGTGGGCCCGTGGGGAAATCAAGAAGAACAACGTGTGGTGGTCCTGACAGTGCCTCCACCCCGTGGGACACTGGAGAGGCACCCGGTCTGGCAACGAAAGGACACAACGTGAAGCTGACGCACATCGCCATCACGAACTGGCGCAACTTCGCCCACATCGAGTTCGACCTGTCCTCGCGCCTCTTCGTCGTCGGCCCCAACTCCTCAGGAAAGACCAACCTTCTCGGCGCACTGCGATTCCTGGGTGATATTGGGCGCCGTGGGCTTGTGGCCGCTTCGGAGGATCTGGGTGGCCCAGACCGATACTTTCGTTCTGGCGCGGATTCTGCCACTTTCGTCGCGACATTTAACGACACCCAGAACTCGGCGGAATTCGCTTTGTTTCTTCGGCTGATGTCGGCGGGTCCCAAGTCGACGAAACGCGGCAGTGATGCCGATCAAACGTTCGCGTTTCCGATGACGGATCCACTCACTGGTGAGCCCAACGACAGGTATCTGGACGTTCATCAAACAATCACGGCAGGGGGCAAGAAGCCTGCAGACGAAGGCGAGTCCTTCCCGGTTGAAGATGAGGAAGCGCAGCGAACAAGAGTTCGTCAAACCCTCGCGGGCATCCGATACATCCATCCGAATCCCAAGAAGATGCTTGAGCGTTCAGATCGCTACGATCCCGACCACGGGACGGGCTTCTTCCAGTACGTGGGGCGCTTCTCGGATCAGCAGCTGGATGCCGTGGTCGATCGTATTCGCCCGATCATGGCCTCGGTGGTTCCGGAAATCCCGAACCTGTCTTACCAGCGGATGGGGCTCGGCACGGAGGTAGTGTTTTACAGCGATACTCCCGTTCGTGGGGCGAGCGGCGTCTACTCGCACGAGCAGTTCTCCGAGGGAACGCTGCGCCTGCTTGGCATGCTTTTTGACCTGGCGACGCTACCGCGCGACACGAGCGTCGTCCTCATCGAAGAACCCGAGACCTTCCTGCAGGCCTCCGTCGTCCGTTCGCTCCCCTCGCTGCTGGCAGAGGTCGCCATGAACCGTGACGTGCAGATGGTCATCAGCACCCATTCGCCGGAACTCATCGACTCCGAGCTGGTGCTCCCCAGCCAGGTCCTGATGTTGCGCTCGGAGAACGGGGAGACGACGGGTGAGCTGCTGTCGGAGTCGAACGACCCGCGCATCAAAGCCGTGGTTAGCGCTGGCCTGCCCAAGTCGCAGGGCATCGACGCTGTCAATGGTCGCACGATTCCCCTGGGAACCTGGTAAGCGATGGAGGGCTACGTCTACGCCCAGGTCATCGTCGAGGGCTCGACTGACATACCGGTTGTTACCGCGCTGATGTACGCGGCGGGATGGGCCGATAGTGAATTCTCTGTCACGAGCGCCAACGGCAAGGGTGCGATTGACAGGGATATCAAGAAGTACTGGGAAGCCGCTCGCGTTCTCCCATACGTCATCTTTCGTGACCTCGATCAGGACGGTGAGGGATGCCCCGTGACACTTCGTGCGGAACTCGTCGAACACACTCCGGGTGAGTCACCGGATCTGCTAATTCGGATCGTCGACCAGTGTATCGAGTCGTGGATCCTGGCGGATCGGCAGGGCGTCGCAGAGTTCTGCGGCAGATCGGTGGCGAGTGTGAAGCCGCCCGCCTCCCACCACAAGCCCTACCTGCTCCGCATGATGAAGGACGCGAAGCTCAAGGATGCTGTCGAAGAAAAAGGACGCGAGCTGGATTTTGGTCCCACTTACGCGCTACACCTACAGCGCCTCATGACGCGCCATTGGAGCATCGAGCGTGCCGCCGTCGAAAGCGATAGCCTCAGGCGTGCACTGGAGCGCCTGACGGACCTGCATGACCGACTCGGAGGAGGCACACAAGGAGCGGAATCGATGCCTCTCGGCTGGCAGAGGAACTGAACGCCTTGCTCGAGCAGGGGCGTATCGTCACGTGGTTGGATCGCAACAGCGAATATGCGGACGACCTTGACGCCGTCCAAGAACTGCTCGACGACGCCACCCTGATCACCATCAACGCCAACCTCTTCGAGACCAAACTCCGCATCTTTGCAGAAGACACCAAGTCTCGCTACGCGCCCTTCTTCAAATCCAGCGCGCGTGTTGCCGACCTCAAGAAGCACCTCGCTGGCATCGCTGACGCCGACAAACGATCTGACCGCAAGACCTTCCTTGCCGCAATGAGCGCCGTCCTGCTCAAAACCCAGCAGCGTTCCTTCTCCGTCCTCTTCGCTAAGCTCGCCTCCATGACGCAAGACAACCCGCTCGATGCCCTCAAGTGGGGTCTTGACGCGTACTTCTGGGAAGGCGCTCACGCCATCTGGGGATACGATGGCAAGCACACCTTCGACGCGCTCATGACCTGGCTCTTCGTCATGAACGCGAACGGCTGGGACTACCGGCACAACTCCGCCCAGCGCGACTTCAGCATGTGGACCCGCGACGTAGCCACGTGAGACGATGCTCGCCGATGGGCCAAGCGAGTCGACGAGGCCACCGGAGCCAGCTCAGCGCTGCACGGTGCGACTACCGATTCCCTCCTCATCGACACGACCACGCCCGGCGTTGACCGAGAACTCATCTCCCGCCTCGTCTGCGGAATCATTGACGGATCCGTCGGCGTTGCTCAGGTCGAAGAGCAGCGCGAAAGGCGCCGCAAAGAGCTCTGGTTCGACGATACGAAGGCGCTGTGGGATGCCGCCCGCGCGGGGGCACGTCTGCTCACCCACCTGCGTGCGCTCCCGGGTATCGCCTTCTCGGACGCAGCCGAGGGCTTCGCCCGCTACACGGCCCCGGACGGCGGCCTGTGGACCATCGATCAGGAGTATCGCCACTACGTGCGCGCCTCTAGAGCCGTTCACGTCAACGACGTCCTCACCGACCTCGACCGACACGTCGAAAACGCGTACCGCGACGATTACCTGCGTCCCCTCTCGCGCACGTGGGATGACGCGCTGCGCGGCATGCGCACATGGGACATCACCGTTCCGCCGTCCAGTGGGCGTATCGACTCGTTCTATCGGCTGCTCCTCGCCGGCTCACACAGGCGAACGGTCGTCATCATCTCTGACGCGCTCCGCTACGAGGCCGGTGTCGAGCTCGCCGACAAGCTGCGCTCCCTCGGACGAGGCGCTGTCTCCGTGAACCCCTGGTACACGATGGCTGCGTCCGGCTCTCACTTCACGTACATGCTCGGGCGCGTGGACCAGGATCGCTATGACGCTGCGCGTGCGTGCATGGTACCCACTCAGGAGGAGCTGGATTACCCGCAGTACTTCACGTCGCACAGCGATGCTGATGAGCGGGGGAGCGGTCAACGGGGTGGCGAAGAGCTTTCCGACGGTGTTCCGAAGTCGGACGGCGTTGTCGATGCACGCGGAGACAGCAGGCCGGCCTCGCCCGTCTTTGACCGTCGAGCCCTGTTGAAATCGCGCGCCATCCCCGTACGCTACAAGATCGAGCCGAGCAGGGGTCATTCCATGCCGGGCATCCTGCTTCCGTACCTGTTCGATGCGGCTGAGATTCAAATCCGTGACCCGTACCTACGTAAGCCGTACCAAATCCGAAATGTGCACGAGATTTTGCTACTGCTGATCCAGCATGCTGACGCTGCTAGGCTGCCGCGCGTTGTTATCGAGACCTGCGCGAGCGATGAGGATGAGTATCGCGCGAAGCAGGAAGCGACGTTCGAACAGCTACAGCAATCGTGGGGACAGTTCGGGATCGTCATCGATTGGAGCATCGTTGATGACTTCCACGACCGTAGCATCGTGACCGATACCGGTTGGGTGATCGATCTTGGTCGCGGGCTGGACGTTTATGAGAGCTTCACCTGGTCGTCGCCCTTCGATCCGCGTATTACATTGCCACACCTGCGGCGGACGAAGGAGATCACGATTAATGTCAGCCGGGATACAGAGGGCCACGCGTGAATCGTGGGGATGCGACGAGATTGTTGATGGAGCTTTGTTTGTTGGCTAGTTGAGTTGGGGCGCCTCGCGTCAGCGGGGCGCCCCAGGGCTGTTGACATGCCTTAATTAAGTGGGCGGCGCCGGCCGCCTACTTGGGGCTTAGCTGTTGGCCTGATTTTTGGCTTGTTTTTGGGAGCAGTCATTGCACAGGCCGAAGAATTCGGCCACGTGCTCTACCTTGGTAAAACCATTGGCTGAGGCAATGTCATGCACCCAGTTTTCAAACAGGGAGCCGGCAATCTCCACCGCCTTGCCGCAGCTGCGGCACACCAAGTGGTGATGGTGGCCCTCGTTAGTGCACAGACGATACAGGGCCTCGCCGTCGTCGGAACGGACCGTATCTACCAAATCCTCCTCAGCCAAAGACTGCAAATTCCGGTAGACCGTAGCCAAACCAACCTTAGTGCCCTCCTCCTCAAGCTCGGCGTGAATCTGCTGGGCAGAAAGAAACACCTGGCTGCGCTCCAACAAATCCACAATCGCGCTGCGCTGCCAAGTAGAGCGGCGCTTAACCTCAGCCACGGCTAGCCTCCACCTCAGGTAAACGTCCATCCACTAGACGCTCATCCTCCAAATCCTTGCGTTTAAAAACTCGCTTAGCGCCCCACGTCAACACAGCCGTCAACGCGTAGGTGGCCACCAGCAGGCACACAATCATGGCGCCGGGCGAGACCGCCACCGCATAGGTGATAAACAAGCCAGCGAGGCAGGCACACACACCCAAAACCATGGCCAGATTCATGGTGCGCCCAAAAGAATGCGAAACCAGCTGGGCAATCGCCACGGGCACAATCATCACCGCGCTCACCAGCAGTACGCCCACCACCCGCATCGAAACAGACACTGTCAAGGCAGAAACCACGGCCACCAAAATATTGAGCACACCCACCGGCAAGCCGCAGGCGCGCGCAAACTCCTCATCGTGGCATAGCGCAAACAGAGGGCCGCGCAGGCCAATACCCACCGCCAAAATCAGCAGCGCCAACACGGCGGTGGTGCGCACATCGTTTTCAGAAACTGTGGCGATAGAACCAAACAGGTAGCTGTTCAAATTAGTGGTGGTGCCGCCAGCAAACTTAATCAGAATCACGCCCCCGGCAATGCCGCCATAAAACAAGATCGCCAGCGCCACGTCGCCTCGTGTATGGCCAGCCTGACGGATCAGCTCAATCAGCAGCGCCCCCGCCAGGGAAGCCACAATCGCGCCGGGAACCGCCAAAGAGTCGGCGGGGCTAACTCCCAGCCAGGCGCCCACCAGCCAGCCCAGGGCCACGCCGGTTAGGGAGACGTGCCCAATACCGTCACCCATCAACGCCAGGCCACGCTGCACCAGGTATGTGCCCACCACCGGGGCGGCCAGACCCACCAGCACGGCGGCAATTAGAGCCCGCTGCATCAGTGGGGAAGCAAGCATTTCAGTGATCATGTCGGCCTCCTCAATCAGCCTGGTTTAGATGCAGGTTAGGGGCGTGGTGGTGCACATAGGCTGGGGCGGCTGAATGCGGGTCTAGGTGGTCACAGTCCGGCTCACAGTCTGGCTCTGGCCCGCAGTCCGGCTCTGGCTCGCGCCCCGACTTGCGCCCCGGCTCCCGCTCCGACTCACGCTCTGGCGCATGGGTGGCCAAGGGGCGGCTGGCAACCACGCGCCCATCGGCCAAAGTCACGGTGCGATCGACCAAACCAGCTAGTTCACCCATCTCATGCAGCACCGTGACCAGGGTGATGCCCTGCTCTCGCAGCTGGGCCAGGCAGTCAGCTAAGCCCTGACGGCTGGCACGGTCCACCCCCGCCAAGGGCTCATCCAAAAACAGCAGCTGCGGGCGGCGCACCAGGGCGCGAGCAATCATCACGCGCTGAGCCTGGCCACCAGAAAACACCTGCACATGGTCATTGGCGCGTTTAGCCAGCCCCACCTGGGCTAAAGCCTCCATGGCCTGCGCCTTAGCGCCCCCGCCCCAGCTGGCAAAAGGCCGCCCCGGGCCCAGTAGCCCCGAGCGCACCACCTCCAGGGCGGTGGCGGGCACGCCCGCTGTGGCCGAGACACGCTGGGGCACATACCCCACCTGCATCCAGGGCACTTGGCGGCGTTTAGACAGCGAAGCGCCAAAAAGCTGCACGTCACCATCCGCCAAAGGGTAAAGCCCCAGGCAGGCCTTAATTAGGGTTGATTTTCCACATCCGTTAGCGCCCAATAACGCCACAGACTCCCCGCGCTCAACCGTTAGCGACACCTGATGCAAAATATGCGTGGAACCCATGACTACATCAATGGAATCCACCTTCAGGGGTGGTTGAGCGGGGGAGTTGGCGTGGGCGTGCTTAAGTGCAGCGCTCACTTGCAGTTCAAAGCCTCACGTAGGTTAGTCAGGTTGGTGGTCATGGCGCCCTCATAGTCACCCTTTTCGGGGGCGGACTCGATGGGGCTGAGTACCGAGGTCTTAGCGCCGGTTTCCTTAGCTACGGCCTGGGCGGTCTTGGGGGAGACTAGCTCTTCAGTGAAGATGGTGGTGGTGCCGGTCTGCTTAACCACCTGCTTGACCTTGGCGATATCTGCGGGGGAGGGCTCGGAGTCGGGGTCAATACCCGAGACTGAAACCTGGGTTAGTCCGTAGCGCTCAGCCAGGTAGCCAAATGCGGCGTGGCTGGTGACGAAAGTCTTGCGGGTGCACTGGCTCAGGCCCTGCTTGTAGCTGGTGTCAAGTTTGGTCAGCTTAGCCAGGGTGGTTTTGAGGTTGGCGTCGTAGTCAGCCTTATGGGAGGGGTCAGCCTTTACTAGCGCCGCGTGCACCTGCTTGGCGGCGTCAGCCATGCGGGTGGGGTCGAGCCAGAAGTGCGGGTCAGTGCTGCCGTGGTCATGGTCGTGATCGTCGTGGGCAGCTTCGGTGGCCGACGACGACGCCGCAGCCTCGTGGTCATGATCGTCACCGTCGTGGTCATCGCGCTTTTCCAGCTTCACCGAGCTGGCCAGGTTCACCACGGTGGGGCCAGAAACCTGCTTGACTGCATCATCTAGGGAGGACTGGAAGCCGGCTACATAAACCACCATCTTGGCGCCAGATAGCTTGGTGACGTCCTTGGGGGAGAGCTCAAAGTCGTGCGGCTCTACGTTGGCGGGAGTTACCGAGTTGGCCTCAACGTGGCTGCCACCTACCGACTGCACCAGGTAGTTAACCGGGTAGAAGGAAGTGGCCACCTTGATCTTGCCGGAGGAAGAACCCTCAGAGGTAGTGGAAGAGCCACAGGCGGCCGCTGAGAAGGTCAGCGCCAAAACTCCAGTGGCGGCTGCCAGGCGACGTAAAGCAGTACGATTAATATTCATGACAATCATTATCAGTAACAGCTTAGGGTTAGTCAATTTGTGTCCCCAATGTGGACGCCGCGCAAGCTCACAGGCCCAGGGGCGAGCGGCGTCGTCGGCAATAAACAAAAACCACTAAACTAGAGGGAGCGCTGCGGGTTTGTTGGCCCGGGCGCATCGTTCCCGCCAGCCAGGCGTGGACAACGAAACTAAAAGGAGAACTCGTGGCTTCAACCCCCTCGCGTCTAGATAACGTAATCAACCTAGCTAAGCGACGCGGATTCGTATTCCCCTGTGGAGAGATCTACGGCGGTACCCGCTCAGCTTGGGATTACGGCCCGCTCGGCGTGGAGCTGAAAGAAAACATCAAGCGCCAGTGGTGGCAGTACATGGTGCGCAGCCGTGCAGATGTGGTGGGGCTAGACTCCTCCGTGATCTTGCCGCGCGAGGTGTGGGTGGCCTCCGGTCACGTCAAGGCCTTCACCGACCCGCTAATCGAATGCACCTCCTGCCACAAGCGTCTGCGTGAAGACACCCTGCAGGAGGCCTACGCTGCCAAGCACGGCGTGGAAAACCCCGATGAGGTGCCGCTAAGCGACCTGGTGTGCCCCAACTGTGGCACTCGCGGTCAGTTCACTGAGCCCAAGGCTTTCTCCGGGCTACTTAAGACCTTCCTGGGCCCGGTAGATGATGAAGCCGGCCTGCACTACCTGCGTCCTGAAACCGCGCAGGGTATTTTCGTTAACTTCGCCAACGTCATGAGCGCCGCGCGTAAGAAGCCGCCGTTTGGTATTGGACAGGTAGGTAAGTCTTTCCGCAACGAAATCACCCCCGGTAACTTCATCTTCCGCACCCGCGAATTTGAGCAGATGGAGCTGGAGTTCTTCGTGGAGCCGGGCACGGACGAAGAATGGCACCAGTACTGGATTGACTACCGCAAGGCCTGGTACGTGGGGCTGGGTATTGACCCCGAAAACCTGCGTTTCTACGAGCACCCCAAGGAGAAGCTCTCCCACTACTCCAAGCGCACCGTGGACATCGAATACCGTTTTGGTTTCCAGGGCAGCGACTGGGGCGAGCTGGAGGGTATCGCCAATCGCACCGACTTTGACCTCAAGACCCACGCTGAGCATTCCGGCAAGGACCTAAGCTACTTTGACCAGACCAAGAACGAGCGCTGGGTGCCTTACGTAATTGAGCCCTCTGCCGGTCTGACCCGCTCGCTGATGGCCTTCCTGGTGGATGCTTACACCGAGGATGAGGCCCCCAACACCAAGGGTGGGGTAGACAAGCGCGTGGTGCTCAAGCTTGACCCGCGCCTGAGCCCGGTTAAGGCCGCTGTGCTGCCGCTGTCTCGCAAGCCTGAGCTGACCGGCCCCGCCTCCGAGCTAGCTGACCAGCTGCGTCAGTTCTGGAACGTGGAGTACGACGCCGCCGGTGCGGTGGGTCGCCGCTACCGTCGCCAGGACGAGATCGGTACCCCCTTCTGCATCACCTACGACTTTGACTCTCTGGAGGATGGCGCCGTCACCATCCGTGAACGCGACACCATGGTTCAAGAGCGTATCGCGCTCGACCAGGTGCAGCGTTACCTAGCTGAGCGTCTTGTAGGCTGCTAAATGTCTCATGCTCACGGGCATGGCCACGCACCCGAACTAGCCCCCCAACAGGCTAAACGGGTGCGTGTGCTATTAGCGGCAATTGTTGTCCCGCTGGTGTTGGTGGCTCTGGTTGGCCTGGTGGTTATCTACCCAAGCACAAACACCAAGATGGGTTCGCGGGCGTTTTTGTCTCAGGGCTCTTCTTTGGCGCGCCTGGAAGTCACTAGTTTGGATGTGGCCGGCTGCCAGGGTGTTTTTGGGGGTATGCAAAGCGGTTACGGCACTACTGGTTCCGCCGGCTCTAGTGGGGCCGACGGCGCCGGGACCAGCTCTGGCTCTAACGGCTCGGGCGGCGTCGGCACTGATGGGGCCGGGACCAACGCGGGCACTAGCGGGGCCACTTCCAGCGCGGACAGTAGCCTGCTGAAAGACGCTGTGTGTGCCAAAGTCATCAAAGGCAAGGGCAAGGGCTTGGTGGTGCCAATTCACGTGCCCACCGAGTCACGCAAGTTTGTTTCTGTGGGCGACAAGGTAAACGCCATGTACACCCCGGCCGCTATCAGCGCTGGCACGCCGTTCATTTTTATTGATTTTGAACGCGCCCAGCCGGTGGGGATCCTGGCCTTGGTGTACCTGGTGGTTGTGGTGGCCGTAGCCGGGCGTAAGGGTGTGCTTTCTATTTTGGGCCTAGCTGCGGCGCTGGCGGTGCTGGTGGGGGTAATGATCCCGGCCCTGTTGGCGGGCACCAACCCGGTAGTGGTGGTGTGTGTTTGTGCGCTAGCCATGCTGATTTTGGCTCTCTACCTGGCCCACGGGGTCAGTGTGCGCACCACAACCGCGTTGCTGGGAACCGTGGCCGGGCTGGTGGTGACGGTATTTTTGGCTCAGCTGAGCGCCATCTACGCCCACCTAAATGGGGCCAGTAGTGAGGACGCCATTGCGCTGACCACCTCTGTGCCGGGGCTTAACATGTCGGCGTTGCTGGTGTGCGGCATGGTGCTGGCTGGTTTGGGTGTGCTTAACGACGTAACCATCACTCAAGCCTCAGCGGTGTGGGAGCTGCATGGCGCCAACCCCACTATGGGCACCTGGAAACTAGCGCGGGTGGCGATGCGTATTGGCCGCGACCATATTGCCTCCACCGTCTACACCCTGGCTTTTGCCTACGCCGGTAGCGCCCTGCCGCTGATTATGGTGGCGGCCCTGATTGACCGCTCAGTTTGGGCCACCATTTTGAGTGGGGAAATCGCTGAGGAGGTAGTGCGTACGCTGGTTTCCTCTATTGGTTTGGTGCTGGCTATCCCGGCGACGACGTTCATCGCGGCGTTCTTGAGCGTGCGCACCGCCGACAAAGCTGGCATTGCCGACGGCGCCGGTGTGCCAACCGAAAGCTCTGGCGCTAACACTGTGAACGCCGGCAGCTCCCATCGGGGCTCCTCCCATAGGGGCTCCCACCGCGCTGACAATGGCGGCGCTAGCAATAGGGGTGCCGACGGCGCCGACGCGGCTGGCGCTTAGCCGCCGGAAACGTCGCTTTCTGCCAGATGCAGCTGGTGGGCTTGGGCTTCAGTTAAGTAAGGCGAGTCCAGCCAGCCATCAGGCAGATGCGGGCGTTTAGCGTGACCAGCCCGGCCCCGGGGGCGCTCAGCGGCGTCGCCGGGGTAAGGGGCTGAAGCATCCAGGGCGGATAGGTGCTGCTCTAATTCTTCGCGGGTGCTCACCCGCATCAGGGCGTTACGGGCCTCGCCGCCCACGCTGTAACCCTTCAAATACCAGCCAATGTGTTTACGCAGGTCCCGAATGGCGCGGTCGGGGCCAATCTCGTCGCTAAGCAGATCCGCGTGGCGGCGGATCACCTCAAGCACCGCCGCCAAATCAGGGTGGGTGCGTTCACTGCTGCCGTGCAAAGCATGTACCAGGTCAGCAAACAGCCAGGGGCGCCCCTGACAGCCCCGGCCCACCACGACGCCGTCGGCGCCGGTAGCAGCCAGCATGTTAACGGCGTCGTCACCAACCCAAATATCCCCATTACCCAGCACGGGCACACTAACCGCCTGCTTAAGGGTGCCAATGTAATCCCACTGGGCGCTGCCCGAATAGTGCTGCTGGGCGGTGCGCGCATGTAGGGCGATGGCGCTTACGCCCGCATCCTCAGCTTCCCGGGCACTGTCTAGATAGGTGATGTGGTCATCATCAATGCCGATACGCATTTTGATGGTCACCGGCACCTCAAAGTCGCGGCTCTCGCTAGCGGCCTTGGCTGCCTGCACTGCCGCATTAACCAGGGCTTTAAACAAGTCACGCTTCCAGGGCAGGGCTGAGCCGCCACCTTTACGCGTCACCTTGGGAACGGGGCAACCAAAGTTCAAATCAATGTGGTCGGCCAGGTTTTCGCGCACCAAAATCTCTACCGCCTGGGCGGTTACATTGGGGTCAACCCCGTAAAGCTGGATTGAACGCAGACGCTCAGTGGGGTCAGTGCGCACCATCTGTAAAGTTTTCGGGTTGCGCTCCACCAGGGCGCGGGTGGTGACCATTTCGGTAACAAACAAGCCCGCCGGGGCCAGCAGGCCGCCGTCGTAGGGGATCTGGCCGCTACTAGCCGGGCGTAGCTGGTCAGGCAGGGCCGACTCAGCAAATTCACGGCAAAGACGCCTAAAAGAAGCGTTAGTAACCCCCGCCATCGGCGCTAACTCTACCGGGGTGGCCAGTGTATGGGGGCCGATTTTGACTTTTGCCTGCTTGCTTGGGGTGGCAGGTAGGCTGCTTGGGGTGGCAGATAAATTTTGGGGCACGCTCACGCCTCAATCCTTACATACATCCTTATAGGTATGCCCACGTGGTCTTTGACTGTTACCGCCACGACTTGGCAAACATATTGCACGTATCCCCCTATAGAAAAATGTCTGACAAATTATTGTCGCAGTCTTTGTACACTTAGAGTATGTACAAGAACCTGCTCCGCTGGCGCCAAGCCATGCTTGAAGGGGCTAAGGTTCGCCTGCGCCCCGTTAAAGATTCTGACTGGGACATTTACGGCGCCTGGAATAACGACGCCGAGGTGACCGTTGGGCAAAACGATTTGTTTATGCCTTTCAACGCAGACCAACTAGAAAACCTTTTTAAAATGTGGCGGGTTGAAGACCCCGCCAGTGGTTTTACCTGCACTATTGAAACCCTAGATGGCCAGGTGGTAGGCACTATCACCATCTATGGAATTAAATCTCCCGTGCGCTGCGCTACGTTAGAAATAACTATCGCCCCTGGCCACCAAAACCGTGGCTACGGCCGCGAGGCTTTGCTAATCGCATTGCGTCTAGCTTTTGAAGAGTACAACGCACACAAGGTTGAGCTGGAAGTCTATGACTATAACCAGCGCGCCATTGGTCTATATGAATCTGTAGGTTTTGTCGCTGAAGGCCGCCGCCGTGAAGTGGTTTACCACATGGGACGCTACTTTGACCGAATCCTGATGGGCATCTTGGAAAGCGAATGGCGCCAACGCCAAGACATCGCCCCTGCCTGCGACGCCTAAAGCCGCGCTGGCCTAGGCCTAGCCGGGCCAGTCCACTGGCCCGTGCCAAAGCGGCGCTGAACAAAACCGCACCTCAGCGGCGCCCAAAACAAGTGGCCCCGGCTGTTAGCCGGGGCCACCATGTTTAGCTACTAGCTGGCTTGCGTGGGCGGCGCGTTGACCACGCGCCGCCCAGCTAAAGCGCCCAGCCAGCCAAAGCGGTTAGCCGGCCAAAGCGCCTGAGTTAGCCAAAGCTGCTTACTTGGCTGGGACAATGCTGACCAGCTTGGGGGCGCGCACGATCACCTTGCGAATCTCGCTGTCACCCAGGGTGCGCTTAACGCCAGGAGCCTGCAGGGCCAGGCGCTCAAGCTCAGCCGGGTCAATGTCAGGGTCCACCTCAAGCTTGTCGCGCACCTTGCCGGCCACCTGAATTACGCAGGTGACCGCGTCAGCCTTAAGCAGGGCGGCGTCGGAAACAGTGGGGAAGGGCTCGCGGGCCAAAGAGTGCTCGTGACCCAGGCGCTTCCACAGCTCCTCAGCAATGTGGGGAGCCACCGGGGAAACCATCAAAACCAGGGCTTCGATAGCCTCACGCGGCACCGCCTTAATGGAGGTCAGGTGGTTGTTGAGCACAATCAGCTTGGCGATAGCAGTGTTCAGGCGCATGTTGGCGTAATCCTCAGTTACCCCATCAATAGTGCGCGCAACCAGCTTCTTGGTGGCCAAGTCAGGCTCATCTTCGCTGATCACCAGCTCGCCGGTGACCTCATCAATGGCGTTACGCCACAGGCGCTGCAAGAAACGCTGCGAACCAACCACCGCGCGGGTCTCCCAGGGGCGGTCCATGTCCAAGGGAGCCATGCTCATCTCGTAAACACGGAAGGTGTCGGCGCCGTAAGCCTCATACATGTCGTCAGGGGTGACGATGTTCTTCAGGCTCTTACCCATCTTGCCGTATTCACGCTTAACGGGATCACCGTGCCAGGTGAAGTTGCCTTCCTCTTCCTCCTCAACCTCATCTGCGGGCACATACTGGCCGCGCTTCTCCTTGTAGGCGTAGGCCTGCACATAACCCTGGTTGAACAGCTTGTGGTAAGGCTCAGAGGAAGAGACAAAGCCCAGGTCAAACAGCACCTTGTGCCAAAAACGCGAGTACAGCAGGTGCAGCACCGCGTGCTCCACTCCACCGATGTAAAGGTCGGTACCACCCGAAGTGTTACCAGCTTCAGGGCGCGGACCCATCCAGTAAGCCTCGTTAGCCGGGTCAATTAGAGCCTGAGAGTTGTCCGGGTCAACGTAACGCATCTCGTACCAGCAAGAACCAGCCCACTGGGGCATGGTGTTGGTTTCACGGTAGTAGACGCGCGGACCGTCACCCAGGTCAAGCTCAACCTCAACCCATTCGCGGGCGCGGCCCAGCGGCGGCTCAGGTGAGGAGGAAGCATCCTCAGGGTCGTAGGTGGCGGGGGAGTAGTCGGTAACTTCAGGCAGTTCAATCGGCAGCATCGACTCAGGCAGGGCGTGCACGCCGCCTTCCTCATCCCACACGATCGGGAAGGGCTCACCCCAGTAGCGCTGGCGCGAGAACAGCCAGTCACGCAGGCGGTAGGTGATAGTGCCGCGTCCGTAACCCTTCTCCTCCAGCCAGGCGATCATCTTGGTCTTAGCTGCGTCCTTACCCAGACCGTCCAGGCTCACCTCAGCGTTAGCTGAGTCAACAGCGACGCCGTCGCCCACGTAAGCCTTTTCGCTCAGGTCAATGCCGCGCGGGTCCTCAGCCGGGCCGATGGTCTGGACAATGTCCAGGTTGAAGGCGCGAGCAAACTCCCAGTCACGCTGATCATGGGCGGGCACAGCCATAATCGCGCCGGTACCGTAACCCATCAGCACATAGTCGGCAATGAACAGCGGCAGCTGCTTGCCGTTAACCGGATTGGTGGCCCACAGGCCGGTAAACACGCCAGTCTTTTCACGGTCTGACGCAGTGCGGTCAGCGTCAGAAGTGCGCGCAGCCTGGGAGCGGTAGGCGGCTACAGCCTCAACCGGGGTGGCGTAGCCACCCTTCCACTCCTCGCGAGTGCCCTCAGGCCAAACCGAGGGGACCTTAAGTGCGGCGGCGTCGTCGGGAGCAGCAGGGTAAGTGCCACCCAAAAGCGGGTGCTCAGGGGCCACAACCGTGAAGGTAGCACCAAAGAGAGTGTCAGGGCGGGTAGTGAACACGGTGATCTGGCCGCCGTCCACGCCCTGGCCGCTAACCGCAAAATCAACCTGGGCGCCCTCAGAGCGACCAATCCAGTTACGCTGCATAGAGCGCACCTTGTCAGGCCAGTCCACAGTGTCCAGGTCATCAGCCAGACGCTCACCATAGGCGGTGATGCGCATCATCCACTGGCGCAGGTTGCGCTTGAAAACCGGGAAGTTATCGCGCTCAGAGCGACCATCAGCGGTGACCTCCTCATTGGCCAGCACCGTGCCCAGGCCTGGACACCAGTTAACCGGCACTTCAGCCACATAGGCCAGGCGGAAAGAGTCAACCACGCGGCTCTGCTCCAGGGCGCTGAGCTCATCCCAGCTGCGTGAGTCAGCAATGTCTTTAGGCAGCTCAACCTCGCCGTTAGCCAGCTTCTGACGCAGCTCGCTGACCGGGCGGGCCGCACCCAGGCCGCGACCGTCACGACGCGGCGCCTGCGGGTCAAACCAGGAGTTAAAAACCTGCAAGAAAATCCACTGGGTCCAGCGCACGTAGTCAACGTCAATGGTGGCAATAGAGCGGCGCGGGTCGTGGCTCATACCCATGCGGTGCAGCTGGCGACGCATGTTAGCAATGTTGGCCTCGGTGGAAATGCGCGGGTGCTGGCCGGTCCGCACGGCATACTGCTCAGCAGGTAAACCAAAGGCGTCATAACCCATGGTGTAAAGCACGTTCTTGCCCTGCATACGGTTGAAGCGGGCAACCACGTCAGTGGCCAGGTAACCCAGGGGGTGACCCACGTGCAGGCCCTTACCAGAGGGGTAGGGGAACATATCCAGGAGGAAGAACTTCTCGCGCTGGGAACGCTCTCCGGCTAGCGGCCCTACCGGGTTGTCAGCATAGAAGGTGCCATTTTCATCCCAGTGACGCTGCCAATCTAGCTCAATGGACTCAGCCAGAGCTGCGTTGTAACGATAAGGAGTGGGGTTGTCGGCGCTTGCAGGCATCGGTACTTCCTTTTCTGCAGATATTTAATGGCATAAGTGTAGTTCATGCCATGAGTGGTGCTGTTGCCCCGTCCGCTGAATGAGTGCGGGGTTACAGAAACGCTGACTTAGCCGATTTGCTGCTAGGCACGGCGCATCTCCTGGACAATTTCCTCAGCGCTCATTGCCTTGCGAGGAGCCCGCCAGATACCCACCAGATCATCAACCGTGGGTAGATCTGCGTGATCTTCTATCTCTTCAATGCGGCGCATCTGCAATGATTCTTTGCGTCCCTGTTGATTACGGGCTAGTTCCCCACGGACACATACCCGTTTTCCTACTAGTTGCTTAATCTCTTCTAGTTGACTGGTTTGGAAAATCACTCTGACCGGATGCTTTTCAGTCTCATCGATAAGACCAAACTCGCATCCGCCACGCGTGTTTATGCGATCAATCTTTCCCGTCACCGATCCAATTGAGGTTTTTACTTGGGTTCTAGGGTTGTTTTTAGGTGAAGCGTGGAAAGTAATAGTTTGGCTGCCGGCAGTAGCAGTAACATTTTCTACTCCTGGTTCAGTGGCTAAATCGCCAAGGCTTTTCAACGCCTCACGACCTTTATCTGACCAAGACTCTGGTACCTTACCAGTCTTCGCGTGAAGCTTAAGGCCAGAGACCAGTTCGGTGAATCCTTCTAGTTCTTCATCCCTGGTTTGTCCGCATGGACTTGCCGCCAACGTAAGAGAACCGATACTGACCTGTGTCATCTGCCAACGAATGCCGTTGTTTGGGGCATCTAAAAGGGCGACGAATGCGGTGAATGCTGCGGCCATAGTTGCTGGACTTATCTGGTCTGCTCGCCCTGATAGGCAGACTTTTAAGGTTGTGTCCATGGCGCTTCCCTTTCTACTTAAAGATATTTTAGTGATCCTTTGACTATGTTTCAATACTGTATTTATAGCTAGATTTAACTATTTGTTGGGGTGGTGTCGGCGTCACTCGTTTGGTTTGGCAGGGCCTGCGGGGCTGGGTGTGGCAGCTGCGGGCTATTCATCACGCCTGCGGGCTGGGTGCGGCGCCTGTGGGCTGGGGACTTAGTCCCGACGGTGCTCGCGGCTGGGTGGCTGGGCGCAAGTGGCTGGGTGGCTGGGTGCAAGCAGGGCGAGCGGCGTCGTCGTCCGAAAAAACTAGCGTAAAAGGTAAGGCTATTCAGCATAGGGGTGGGAGTAGGCCTGGCAGGGGGCGTAAGTCGGCGTCATTATTGAAAATCTGCGGGTCAAGTAAGGCTTAACAACCTCAGATGGACCTTAGTCCCAGGTGAGTAAAGCAGCACGAGCCCTTCACAGCGGGAATTAAATGGGCTTAGATTGAGTTAACGCTTTCGTGAGGCGATGGCCCGCAGCTAGCTAGCCGCGCCCACCTCACCAGAGGCGCCAAAGACTTTTAAAAGAGGAGAATGAAGATGACTCAGCCCAACCCCGTAGTAGTTAAGGCCCTACAGCAGGCCCTCGTTGACCTGACCGACCTAAGCCTGCAGGCCAAGCAGGCCCACTGGAACATTGCCGGCTCCGGCTTCCGTTCCCTACACCTGCACCTAGACGAGATCGTCGACGAGGTTCGCCTAGCCGCCGACGACGTTGCCGAGCGTATGACTGCCATCCAGGCCATCCCGGACGGTCGCGCTGCTACCGTGGCCGCCGACTCCCAGGTTGAGCCCATCGACGGCGGCGTGCTGCCCACCGACAAGGCCACCGTCATGATCCAGGAGCGTCTGGAGGGCGTTGCCAACCGCATCAAGGCTACCCTGGACGAGGTTGACGAGTACGACCACCTGAGCAACGACATGCTGATCGCCATTGCCACCGGCCTGGAGAAGCACGCTTGGATGCTGCGCGTCTCCGCCGAAGAGCAGGCCTGATCGCAAGCTTGGTTGCAAGCCTGATTTAGGCGCTCCCTAGAGAGCTCTAAAGCAGACAGCTTTAAAGCCCTGATCATCAAGCGATGGTCGGGGCTTTTCTGTGCCTGCCGTAAGTGGCGGCGTCAAAGACTTTTATCGCGAACCATAAAAGCGCTAAAGTAATGCCATGCACAAAGAAGTGAGTTCAGACTCCATCTCAGAATCATCAGCCCAGAACGCGCCTGAGCCTAGCTGCAAAACTAGCTGCATTGACGACGTCGCCGGTACCAAAACTTCAGCAGCTTTCAGCCGCCCCGCCCAAGCACCCCTAGATTCCAGCCTTTTCACCTCCGCTACCTGGCGCCTTAACGCCGGCGAGGCTAGCGCCCTAATCGCCGCCCGGGGCGCGGTGGTTTTGGACTGGAACTGCGCAGGCGTACCGGTAATTGATGGTTACAGCGACCAAGCTGATCTAGAAAGCGGTGCGGGCTGCCGCTGCGCCGTCATGGCCCCCTGGTCAAACCGCATCCAAAACGCCCGCTACACCTGGATGGGGCAAGAATACGACCTTGGCCCAGCCCCTGACGGTAGCCGCGAAGCCAACCACGGCCTGATGCTAAACACCGATTTTGAGCGCATCGACGACGGCGAGGACCCAGCCAGCCTAACCCTGCACACCGTGACCGGAGGCGTAGAAGGCTACCCCTGGCCACTTGATGTGAGGGTCACCTACCGGATCCACGAAAAGGCCCCCGGGCAGGGTTACCGCCTCGAATTGGAGATAAACGCCCGCAACCTGGCCGATGTTCCCGTGCCGGTAGGGCTGGGCTGGCACCCCTATTTCCACGCTAATGCTCTTACCGACCAGAGCCTAGACTCGCTTTACCTGGAGCTACCGGCCAAAACTGAGGTCGTCAGCGACGACATGCTGATTCCGCTTGAAGGCTCGCAGGCTTTTAAGGAGCCTGACTATGCCCAAAGCCAGTGCGGGCGCATCATTGTGGAGCTTAAAGACTGGGAAGTAGACACTGCCTGGACCGATCTTTGGGCTGATAAAGACGGGTTGATTCGCAGCTATGTGGTTGGCTCACAGGGACACCTGGTGCTCACTCAAGACACGCCCGTGCCTCACTCGGTTGTGCACGCCTTCACCGGTGACACTTTGCCCACGCGCAAGCGTCAAAGTCTTGCTTTAGAGCCGTGCTCAGCTGTGACCAACGCTTTCAACCGGATCCCGCAGCTGCTGGAGCTGGAGCCAGGCCAGAGCAGGAGCCTGCACGCCAGCGTTGACTACGTGAGCTAGTTTTTCGCTGACTAGTAACTACGGCGGGTGCCTTATGGGTGCCCGCCGTACTTCGTTTGGGGTGACGGCGCCGTCGTGAATAACCACTTTTTGCACAGGGGGATAAATTTTTCGCCCACACAGGGCTATCCACACCCCGGTAGCTGGCGATTGCTAGCCAGGTTCATAGTGTGCCTATGGGCACTAGACAAAAACGGGCCATGCAAGATTTCATCCGCGTAGCCTACAGCGGCGACCATGAGCAGGTTGAACGCCCCTACCGGGTAGCCATGGGAGCAAAAGCCGCGCTTTGGGGCGGAATAACACTGATAGCGCTGGGTTTGCTGATTGCCGCCTGGCAGCTGTTCATAACCAGCCCAGAGCCCAGCCGGGCCCAAACCGGTGCAAAAACTGCCACCACTCGCGCTCAGAGTCTAGGGACTGCCAGGAGCGCATCGGCGGCCTCGGCCCAGGCCTCTGCTAGAAGTCCCGCTCCCGCTCCTGGGCCAGGGGGCGGGGTAACCAGCCCAACCAGTTCAGGCGGGGCTACTAGTGGAGGAGATACGGCTGGCTCGGGGCAAATAGTGGTTGATGTCGACGGCGCCGTGGCTCACCCTGGCCTATACAAACTTCCACCTGGCTCGCGAGTGCAAGCCGCCCTGGCAGCGGCTGGAGGTTTAAGTCCGCAAGCAGATGCTCACCGCATAAACCGCGCCGCCAAACTCCATGACGGCCAAAAACTCTATGTGCTCTCCCAAGGTGAAAGCACCCCGCCACTGGCTGCTTCAAATGGCCAAGGCTGTGAAGGGCAGTCTTGTACCAGCGCCGACGGCGCCGACGCTGGCAGTGACGCTGAAGGGCAAGGACTTGTAAACATCAACACCGCCAACGCCACGCAGCTAACCCAACTACCCGGGATAGGCCCGGCCATCGCCCAAAAAATTATTGACTATCGCACCGCCAATGGGCCTTTTACCAGCGTAGATGATCTAACTAAAGTGCCCGGTATTGGCGCGGCTAAGCTAGCCCAGATCAAAAGCCATGCCCGCGTTTAAAACAACTGCTGTGCCTAAAGTGCGCGCCAGCAAGTCTAAAGTGCGCGCTAGCAAGGCGCATGTCAGTGAGCGCGAACGCGAACTGCAATTACTGCGCCGCCCTAAAGCACCCCAACCCTGGGACCTGCGCTTATGCCCGGCCATGGCGCTGTGTTGGGGCTGCGCCTGGGCATTAGTGCAGGTAGATGCACGCTCAAAACAAGCCTGGAAATTTTGGGTGCTGCTAGCCGTTATCTGCGCCCTGGCTGGACTGGTGTGCGTAAGTCGTCGCCCGCGTCAACCCACCCACCGCTTAGACAAGCGAGCCGGCGCCGGGCAAACCCATAGCCACCTCTGGTTTAGTGTTGGCGCCTGCCTGCTAAGTGTATGCGCGCTGAGTCTAAGTGGCGCAGCCCAGGTTTATAACCGCTCACGCGACCCCATACTCGATTACATTGATGCAGCTCAGAGCCCTAGTCAAAGCCAGGGCCAAAAGCAGGGCCGGCCGGCGCCGTCGTCGCCACAAAACCAAAAAAGCAGTACCGGGGCGCTAGCCAGTCCCAGCAGGGCAGCCGCAGGGGCGGCAGGCAGTGCTGAGACAACAACCAACGCCGCTAAGGCAGACAGCGCCGGGGCGGTAAACCTAACCGCGCAGGTGCGCAGCGTCCCCAAACCGCTTACGCGCCCGGGGCACTACCTGGTGACCCTCAAAGTTATTCGCGTAAACGCGCGTCCTAGCCGGGCGCTAATCACCCTGTTTGCCTCTTCAGCCTGGTCGGGGGTTAAACCAGGGGAAACAGTGAGTTTTCAAGCCAACCTGCGCGAGGCAAAAGCCGGCGGACGAGCCTTGGCTATCGCCAGCCACAACCGCCTGCCCCACACTTTAAAACCACCTGGCGGTGTATATCGGCTGGTCAACGCGGCTCGGCGACAACTAGCGGGGGCTGCGCGCAATGCTAATCACGCCCACCCGCCTCCGGTGCCAAGCGTCTTGGCGCGCTGGGGGAGTCAAACGACTGAGGAGAGCGAGGCAGATGAGGGGAGTGCGGCGGCTGAGCCGGACCAACTGCCCCTGGGGGCTGATGCGCCAGAGCTGGTTATTGGTGTGGTGCTCGGTGACGACACTGGCCTGGAAGCCGCCACCACCAAAAACATGCGCGCCTCTAACCTCACCCACCTAACTGCGGTTTCAGGTGAGCATGTGGCGCTAGTTTTAGCGGCTACGCTCACCCTATGCGGGCCGCTACCAGTGCGTCTAAAAACCCTGATCGGGTTATTAACCCTGGTGGGACTAGTTTTACTGGTTCAACCCAGCGGCTCAGTGCTACGCGCAGCCGCCATGGGTTCAGTGCAGCTAGTGGGGTTAAGCGCGGGCCGGCAAGCCTCAGCCCTACCAGCTTGGGCCGCTGGCGCCATCGTGCTGCTGCTAATTGACCCCTGGCAGGCCTGCGACTGGGGATTTGTCCTATCTATTGCGGCCACCGGCGGCCTGATCATGCTGGCACCGGGCATAGAGCGCCAACTAGGGCGGCTAATGCCAACCTTCTTTGCGCAGCTAGCCGCAATTCCTCTGGCTGCGCAGCTTGCCTGCGGCCCGCTGCTAATCGCCTTAAACCCGCATATCAGCATGTGGGGCGTAGTGGCCAATATGTTGGCGGCTCCCGTGGTAGCGGTGGTTACCTACACTGGTCTGGCGGCCACAGCCTTGGCCACGGCGCTGCCATCCTTGGCGCAGCTGCTGGTACTACCAGCGCTGTGGGGGTGTGCCTGGCTGGAGTGCATCGCCCACTTTTTTGCGCACCTGCCCAGCGCCCAAGTGAACTGGCCGGGCAAAGCAAGTGGTGTTTGCTCACTGGCGGCTTTAAACGCGGGCATCTGGCTGCTGTTGGTTCGGATGCGACGTTAGTGGCAACCTTGGATCATGGCCGCCTCACGCTCAGCCCCACGTTCACGCTCTAGTGCCCCCACGCGCTCACGCTCAGCCAATGCGCTAGGTAGCACTACCTGGGATCGGGTGGATTTAGCGCCCGTAGTGTTACTGCGGGGGAGTGAGTCTGTCCTGGTGCAGCGGGCTCAAGACCGGCTGCTGGCTCAGGCGCGTGCTAAAGACCCAAATGTTGAGGTCAGCCGCCTAGAGGCAGCCGGATACGACAAGGGCCAGCTAGCTGGGCTGGTTTCGCCCTCGCTATTTGGCGAGCCGCGATTGATCATCATTAACGATCTTGAACATGCCACCGACGCCCTGATTGAGGATCTGCTTAATTACCTGCAAGCCCCAGAAGAGGACGTCAACCTGGTGCTGCGCCACGCTAGCGGTAATCGCGGCAAAAAACTGTTGGACGCTATTGCTAAGGCAGGTATGCCGGTGGTTGAATGCGCGCAAATAAAATCAGCCCGCGACAAGAGCTCTTTAGTGATCGGTGACGTGCGCCGCGCTAAGCGACAAATCGACCCTGACGCCGTCGAAGCCCTAGTTGAGGCACTGGGCAGTGACTTAACTGACCTGCTGGGCGCGGTTAAACAGCTGCTTGCTGATACCAGCGGCACCATCACTATCACCCAGGTAAACACCTATTATGGCGGGCGCATTGAGGCTAGTGGCTTTGCGGTTGCCGATGCGGCAATCAGCGGCGACGGCGCCAAGGCAGTAACCACTTTGCGTCACGCCCTGGCTACCGGCACTGACCCGGTAGTGATTGTTTCAGCCCTGGCCATAAAGATTCGCCAGCTAGCGCGGGTGGCCGCCAGTGCTGGCAGGAAAGACATCACCCCCGCAAAGCTGGGCATGGCTCCCTGGCAGATAGATAGCGCGCGCCGTCAGCTACGCGGCTGGTCCGACGACGGTTTGGCGGATGCGATTGTGGCGGTGGCTAACGCCGACGCACAGGTTAAAGGTGAAGAGCGCGACGCCGTCTACGCCCTAGAGCGGGCAGTGCTGAAAGTGGTGCACGCTCGCCGCGCCCGCTAGGCACTGGCCTTCTCCAGGCACTAGTGCCCTCATAGGGTTGCATTTCCACGCCCGCTAGACGGAATCTGGCACATGCGTGTGGCCTTGTTGGCGCCAGTGGCATATATGAATCTGTGCGGCTGGAGCCTGCTACGCCAGTTTTGGTGCCTGCCTGCGCTAGGGCGTGAGCCATTGATTCACAAATACTGACATTTCATCCCTTCCCTATAAAACCCCATGAATTTTTTATAGGGAAGGGATGATTTTGCCTGTATTTGTCTGTGTTTGTCTGATTTTGCCTGCACTGCCTGGCACTGCCTGCACAAACAAAATGGCCGACCCCGTGGGGATCGACCATTTGTAGCTAGTTAACTAGCAAAGATCACATAGCAGCAATCTGCTTGCCCAGCTTGGACTTGCGGTTGGCAGCCTGGTTGCGGTGGATAACACCCTTGGAGACAGCCTTGTCCAGCTTGCGGCCGGCCTTGCGCATCTCGGCTTCAGCTACAGCCTTGTCGCCGGAGGCGATAGCCTCGCGTACACGGCGCACGTAGGTCTTGAGCTCCGACTTGACGTGTCGGTTGCGGATGCGGGCCTTTTCGTTGGTCTTGATGCGCTTGATCTGCGACTTAATGTTCGCCACGATTAATCTTTCTTACAGACGGATATGGTCAATGGCCGGTAAGAGGGTACGCAATAACCTTGACTATCAGGCGTGGGGTTGCCCTGGCTAAGGTTCCTGCTGGACCTACGAAGCCGGCCAGGCCCAAGGTCCAAGAGGAAACATTAGCATAATTACGAGTGTTTTCCCCAGTGCTTAGCTATGGCCGTAACCACCTTATTGTAGGTGGCCCTATCCAGGCTGGCCCCCTCACGGCGCACGTCACGCTGGGAGACAAGCAGCATTCGGTCCAGGCGCACCGAGCTGACTCGCCCTTGCGGATCCCAGTCGCCAGCGCCAATGGCCAGCCAGTAACGCCCCCAGTGGGCTTCCTGCTCGCGGTCAATATCGTGGTTTTTGCTGGTCAACTGGGCTACGACGACGTCGGATCCGGTGCGTGCCAGCACTACCACCGGGCGGTCTTTACCCTGGGTGGGATCTTCCTCATAGGAGATCCAGGTCCACACCACTTCGCCCGGGTCTGCGTCATTATCGGCCACCGGCTGGTAGCTAAATTCGGGTAGGCCGCGCCTGGCCACATCCCACACTTGGTTACCACTGATATGTACGTCGCGGCTCGCAGTGCTTTTAGCAGCAGTTTTAGCGTTGGCTACGCTGCGGGGAGTTTTTGCGCCCTGGCTGATCTCGGCATTCTGACTGGTTCCGACGCCGTGGCTAGCGGAGCCCTTAGAACTAGCGGGAGCTTTGGGGCTGCTAACAGAGGAGCGCCCACTAGCTGAGGGACGCGAAGATGCTTCCTGAACAGCCGCGTCAGTGGACTGCGGGGCCTGCGAGCTGGTGTCAGTGGAGTTCTTATTGGTCCCAAACAAGGCTGCCGCCAGGCGTAAAGCGGCAATAAACACTTCGGATAAATTAGCCATGACCTAATCCTATTTAACTGTCTGGCCCCTAAAGCTCACCTGGCCAGTGGTGCGCAGCACCTAGGGCATAGCACCTGGAGCGCAGCAGCCCAGATGCGCCCCGGTGCCGGGCGTCGTCGTCGTAAACCAGCGGCGTCGTCGTAAACCAAACGTAAGACACACTGGTGACTTTGGTCGCTAGCTTTGAGGGCTAAGCGCGGCGCATGGGATAATGCCAAATAGTCTGTGTTAAACCGTCGGAAGTGCCGCGTTGACCCCCATTGCCACCTCAGAGCAGCTAAAAAACGTCCAGCCTGCCTCCACCCCCCAGCACCTGCTGCGTAATTTCTCCATCATTGCCCACATCGACCACGGTAAATCCACTCTGGCCGACCGTATGCTGCAGGCCACCGGCGTGGTCCAGCCACGTGACATGCGTGCCCAATACCTAGACCGTATGGATATTGAGCGCGAACGTGGCATCACTATTAAAAGCCAGGCTGTGCGTATGCCCTGGACCGTTGAGGCCGACGGGGTGAGCACCACCTACGCCCTAAACATGATCGACACCCCCGGTCACGTGGACTTCTCCTACGAAGTTAACCGCTCACTGGCCGCCTGTGAGGGGGCAGTGCTGCTAGTAGACGCCGCCCAGGGGATTCAGGCCCAAACCCTGGCCAACCTATATATGGCTATGGAGGGTGACCTGACCATCATCCCAGTGCTCAACAAAATTGACCTGCCCGCCGCCGAGCCTGAGCGCCACGCCGCCGAAATCGCCTCCCTGATCGGCTGCGAAATCGAGGACGTACTACAGGTTTCAGGTAAAACCGGTCAGGGCGTGCCCGAGCTACTAGACCAGATCGTGGCCCAGGTGCCCGCCCCGGCAGGCACCCCCGACGCCCCCACCCGCGCCATGATTTTCGACTCCGTCTACGACACCTACCGGGGCGTGGTCACCTATGTGCGTGTAGTTGACGGGCAGCTAAAGCCGCGCCAGCGCATTGAAATGCTCTCCACCAAAGCCCACCACGAGCTGCTAGAAATCGGGGTTATTTCCCCCGAACCCCAGCCTACCCAGGGCCTGGGCGCTGGCGAAGTAGGCTACCTGATCACCGGCGTTAAAGACGTGCGCCAATCCAAGGTGGGTGACACGGTCACCACCGCCGCCGAGCCAGCCAACGAACCACTAGCGGGCTACCAAGAACCCAAACCCATGGTGTTCTCCGGCCTATTCCCGGTAGACGGCTCAGACTTCCCCAACCTGCGCGACGCCCTAGACAAGCTCAAGCTCAACGACGCCGCCCTAACCTACGAGCCTGAAACCTCCGTGGCCCTAGGCTTCGGTTTCCGCTGCGGCTACCTAGGCCTGCTGCACCTAGAAATTATTCGTGAACGCCTAGAGCGCGAATTCAACCTAGACATCATTTCCACCGCCCCTTCCGTGGTTTACGACGTAACCATGGAAGACAAAACCGAGCACCTAGTCACCAACCCCTCAGAATTCCCTGAAGGCAAGGTACTAGATGTGCGTGAGCCGGTAGTGCGCGCCACCATCCTTACCCCCAGCGAATTTGTGGGCACCGTAATGGAACTATGCCAGTCACGTCGCGGCAACCTGCTAGGCATGGACTACCTGAGCGAAACTCGCGTGGAAATGCACTACACCCTGCCCCTGGCAGAAATCGTCTTTGACTTCTTTGACCAGCTAAAGTCGCGCACTCGCGGCTATGCTTCGCTGGACTATGAACCCGAGGGTACCCAAAGCGCCAACCTGGTTAAGGTTGACATTTTGCTTAACGGCGACAAGGTCGATGCTTTTAGCGCCATTGTGCACAAGGATGCGGCCTACTCCTACGGGCTAATGATGACCAAGCGCCTAAAGGACCTGATTCCGCGCCAGCAGTTTGAGGTGCCCGTACAGGCCGCTGTGGGTAGCCGCATTATTGCCCGTGAAACCATCCGCGCCCTACGTAAAGACATGCTGGCCAAGTGCTATGGCGGTGACATCACCCGTAAGCGCAAGCTGCTAGAAAAGCAGAAGGAAGGTAAAAAGCGCATGAAGGCCATTGGTCGCGTGGATGTGCCTCAGGAAGCTTTCATTGCGGCTTTGGGTGCAGACACCCCCACTGGCAAGGAAAAGTAATGGATCAGGCGGCTAAGCACGCTAGTGCCTGGGCTGATGCGGCCACCGGCCAGATGCATCCGGCCCGCTCGCATGAGGTTCATGCCCGGGTGCGTTCTTTTTCGCGAGCCGGTGGGCGCTTGCGTGCCAGCCAGCACGCCGCTTTGGAGCGTCACGGGGGCAGCTACCTGGTCCAGGTGCCGCGCCGCGACGCTATTCGTACGGTGGATCCAGGTTTTGTGCTTGACCCCCAGCAGGTGTTTGGCCGCAGCGCCCCGCTGATTGTGGAGGTTGGCCCAGGTGGGGGAGAGGCCCTGCTGGCGGCTGCTAAAGCTAACCCGGACACCGACTTTTTGGCGGTAGAAGTGTGGGAAACTGCCATCGCTAAAATTGTTTCCGCAGCCGCCGCCCAGGAGATAGACAATGTCAAGGTGGTTCCAGCTGATGCCTCGCAGCTTCTAGCCACCGCCTTGCCGGTTGGTTGCGCTAGTGAGGTGTGGACTTTCTTCCCGGACCCTTGGCGTAAAAGCCGTCACCGTAAGCGTCGCCTAGTTAATGAGGCTTACGCTGCCTTGGTGGCGCGGGTGCTGGCCCCCGGGGGAGTGTGGCGACTGGCTACCGACTGGGCTGATTACGCCTGGCAAATGCGCGACGTCGTAGAGGCGGTAAGTGCTAAAGGCCTGTTTGATTATCCCGACGCCGGCGCTCGCCCCCAGCTGGGTAGTGACACTTGGGTTGAGGGCGATAAAGGCAACGGCCCAGACCCGGGTTCGCCGCGCGGCGTCATGGGCGGGTGGAGCCAGCGTTTTAGCGGTCGTAAACTGACCCGTTTTGAAGCGCGCGGCATTGCTGAAGGGCGCACTATTCGCGATCTGACCGCGCTGCGCACCAACCAGAAACTAGCCCCTGAGCTAATTGAGTCGCGTGAGGTGGAACAGCCGGAAACTGGGGTTGAGGGCGCCTAGTGCCTAGCCAACCCGAAGGTCAAAAACTTCCCGACCCCTACGCCCTACCAAGCGCAGTTAGCCAGGGTGACCAGGCCAAAAACTTCTCGGTTTACCTGCACGTACCCTACTGCCGGGTGCGTTGCGGTTACTGCGATTTCAACACCTACACCAACCTGACCATGGGGCCAGGGGCTAACGCCGGCGACTATCCCCAAACCCTGGCCGCTGAAGCGCGCCTGGTGGCTGGGGCAATGCAGTGCGCCGGACTGTCCCTGCCGCCGGCCTCCACCGTATTTATTGGGGGAGGCACCCCCACCATGTTGGCTGCTAAAGATTTAGCGGCAATGGTGGATACGGTGGCGCAAACCTGGGGCCTGAGCGACGACGTCGAGATCACCACAGAAGCCAACCCTGAAACTGTAGATGCCCCCTACCTGCAAGCTTTAGCGCGCGCTGGGTTTACGCGGGTGTCTTTTGGGATGCAGTCGGCTGTTCCCGCAGTGCTTAAAACTTTAGACCGCGCCCACACCCCGGCACGCGTGCCGCAAGTTGTGGCTTGGGCTAAGCAAGCGGGCCTGCAAACCTCAGTTGACCTGATCTACGGTAGCCCTGGCGAGTCGCTGGCAGATTGGCGCCTTTCCCTGGAGGCGGCCGTGGCCATGGAACCAGACCACATCTCCGCTTACGCCCTGGTGATTGAGCCGGGCACCAAAATGTGGGGCCAGGTGCGTCGCGGCGAGCTGCCTATGCCCAGTGACGATGATGAAGCCAGTAAATATGAGCTGGCTGATCAGCTTTTAAAGGACGCCGGCTATAACTGGTACGAAATTTCCAACTGGGCTCGTCCCGGCTACCAGTGCCGTCACAACCAAGCCTATTGGCGTCAAGATACGTTCTGGTGGGGGCTAGGGCCAGGGGCGCACTCGTATTTGGGTGCCGCCCGGCTATGGAACACCAAACACCCCTTGGCCTGGGCTAACCAAATTAACTCAGGGCAAATCCCGGTGGCTGGCTGGGAGCATTTAGGGGCTAGTGAGCGCGCCACTGAAGTGGTGATGCTAGCTGTGCGTACCCGCGCGGGCCTAGACATCGACCAGCTGCGTCACCTGCGTGAAGATAAGGGTGCGGGCCTAACTGAAGTGGTGGCTAAGCTGATTGCTACCGGCCTGATAGAGCCGCGCCAAGCCCTGGCAGGAAGGGTTGTCTTGACACTGTCAGGTCGCTTATTGGCCGACGGCGTCACTTCCCAGCTTCTAGGATGGTAAGCTCACCTCTAGAGGGACGTGGCTTTCTTTTTGCGCTGTCCTCTTTTACTTATTCGCTAGGCTTTGCAAACCCTAGGAGGAAAAATGACCGACCCCGGTTACTCCGGTGACATGAACTACGGCGGCGGCTATGGTTACCAGCCCCCAGCTGACCCGAAACTGAAGCAGCGTGGCACGGTAGCGCTGGGCCTATCCATTGGTGGCCTGCTCTTCGGTATCTTGGCAATCATTGGCCTAATCATGGGCACCATGGTCCTGAATAAGGCCAAGGCCGTTGGTGACGTCGAGGCTGCCAAGACCGCCAAGTACGCCGTAATCGCTGGCTGCGTGGTTGTGACCCTTAACGTGGTGTTCTCCGTGTTGTATGTCATGGGCTCCTGAGCCTTACTAGGTTCTAACCAAAGTTATGGCAGGTCTGGCTAAGCCGGGCCTGCCAAGCTTTTACTTAAAACTTAGAGCTAATAGAATTGGCTTGTTTTTCCAATCCCTCTCTTGCATCGCATCACCTAAATCTGGGAGCTAACTGTGGATAAAATCGGCTTTGATCACGATAAATATCTAAAGCTACAGTCCGAGCACATCGCCCAACGCCGCGCCCAGTTTGACGGCAAACTCTACCTAGAGTTCGGCGGCAAGCTAGTAGATGACCTACACGCCTCGCGCGTACTGCCTGGTTTTACCCCGGATAACAAGATCGTTATGCTTGAGCGCCTCAAAGATGAGGTAGAGATCGTGGTGGCGGTAAACGCCCAAGACTTCCAGCGCCACAAGATGCGCGCCGACTTTGGGATCTCCTACGAAGATGACGTCCTGCGCCACATTGACGCCTTCCGCTCCTACGGGCTGTATGTGGGCTCAGTGGTTATCACCCGCATGAGCGAGCAAAACCAGCAGGCTTTAGCCTTCAAAAACAAGCTAGAAAAACTGGGCGTAAACGTATTTGAGCACTACGCCATCCCCGGCTACCCCCACAATGTGGAGCTAATCGTTTCTGAGCAGGGCTACGGCCGCAACCAGTACATTGAAACCACCCGTGACCTGGTGGTAGTCACCGCCCCAGGGCCAGGCTCAGGCAAGATGGCCACCTGCCTATCCCAGCTTTACCAAGACCACCAGCGCGGCTTACGCTCAGGCTACGCCAAGTTTGAAACCTTCCCGATCTGGAATCTGCCCCTAGACCACCCGGTTAACGTGGCCTATGAGGCGGCCACCGCCGACCTCGACGACGTCAACATGATTGACCCCTTCCACCTGGCTGCTTACGGGGTGCAAACCGTCAACTACAACCGCGACGTCGAGATTTTCCCGGTACTTAGCCGCCTATTTGAAAAAATCTTGGGTGCCAGCCCCTACAAGTCACCCACTGACATGGGTGTAAACATGGCTGGCTACTGCATTAGCGACGACGAAGCCTGCCGTGAAGCCTCCAAGCAGGAAATTATTCGCCGCTACTTCAAAGCCCTGGTGCAAGAGCGCAAAGACCAAAGCGAGCCGGTACAGTCCAACAAGATCGCTTTGCTGATGGCCGGGGTGGGCGTAAACGAGCTAGACCGCAAGGTGGTAGCCCCCGCCCGGAAGCTAGCTGAAGAAACCGGTGCCCCCGCCGCCGCCCTGGAACTGCCTGACGGCACCATTAAGCTGGGTAAAACCACTGCGCTACTGGGCTCCTCCTCAGCGGTGCTGCTTAACGCGCTAAAGCACCTGGCCGGTATTGACTCTGAGGTCAAGCTGCTCAATGAGGCCACCATTGCCTCCATTCAGACTCTTAAAACCACCCATTTGGGTAGCCGCAACCCGCGCCTACACACCGATGAGGTGCTAATTGCCCTGTCGGTAAGCGCCCAGATGAACCCCACCGCCCAGCTGGCCCTAGAGCAGCTAGAAAAGCTGCGCGGCTGCGAGGTACACACCTCAGTGATCCTGGGCTCGGTAGATGAGGGTATTTTCCGCTCTTTGGGTGTGCGCGTCACCAATGACCCCGTTTACCAGTCCAAGGGCCTATACCAAAAGCGCTAACACGCTGATTAGCGCCCCAAGGCGCTAGACTGTTGCCAGCCATTTTGTTTCAACACGGAAAGCTAACCAAGTGTTCGGTAACCTCTCTGACCGCCTTAGTGCATCTTTTAACCAGCTACGCGGTAAAGGCCGCCTAAGCGAAGCGGATATTGACTCCACAGTCAGTGAGATTCGTCGAGCCCTCCTGGAAGCCGACGTCGCCCTGCCGGTGGTGCGCTCTTTCACCGCCCAGGTGCGTGAAAAGGCTAAGGATGTGGCCCGCTCTAAGGCCCTAAACCCCGGCCAGCAGGTAGTTAAGATCGTTAACGACGAGCTGGTTGAGGTTCTTGGTGGCCAAAGCCGGGAACTGAACTGGGCTAGCAGTGGCCCCACCATCATCATGCTGGCCGGTTTGCAAGGTGCCGGTAAAACCACCCTGGCTGGAAAGCTAGGTAAGTGGCTGGCCAGTGAAGGCAAGCGGGCCCTGTTGGTGGCTGCGGACTTGCAGCGCCCCAACGCGGTAACCCAGCTGAGCGTCGTCGCCGAACGTGCCGGCGTGGACGTGTGGGCCCCTGAGCCGGGCAACGGCATTGGTGACCCGGTGCAGGTAGCTAGCTCCGGTGTGGCTCAGGCCCGCGCTAAGGGCTACGATGTGGTGATTGTTGACACCGCCGGTCGCCTGGGTATTGACCAGGAAATGATGGCTCAGGCAGTAGCGATCCGTGACGCCATTAAGCCCAATGAGATCCTGTTCGTCCTAGACGCCATGGTTGGTCAGGACGCGGTTAACACCTCAGTTGCTTTCCGCGACGGGGTGGGCTTTACCGGCGTGGTGCTTTCTAAGCTCGACGGCGACGCGCGCGGTGGTGCGGCCCTATCTGTACGTGGGGTTACCGGCGCGCCCGTGTTGTTCGCTTCCACCGGTGAGGGCCTGGACGACTTTGAGCGTTTCCACGCCGACCGTATGGCCTCGCGCATTTTGGATATGGGTGACCTGCTCACCCTGATCGAGCAGGCCCAGAAGGCTTTCGACGAGGAAGAAGCCCAAAAGGCCGCCCAGAAGATGGCCACAGGCACCTTCACCGTTGACGACTTCCTGGCGCAGATGCAGCAGATGCGCAAGCTGGGTTCCATGAAGAAGCTGCTGGGCATGATGCCCGGCATGAACCAGTACCGGGATCTGATCGATAACTTCGATGAGCGCCAAATTGACCGTATTGAGGCCATTGCCCGCTCTATGACTCCCGGTGAGCGCGCTGACCTGAGTATTCTTAACGGTTCTCGCCGCGAGCGTATTGCGCGCGGTTCGGGTACCAGCACTGCTGAAGTCAACCAGTTTGTGCAGCAGTTCGAGAAGATGAAGACCATGATGGAGGCCATGACTCGCGGCGGCGGCCTGGGCGCTGGCCCCGGCGCCATGCCCGGTATGGGTTCGCTGCCTGGCATGGGTAAGCACTCCAAGGGACGTCAGCCTGCCAAGTCCAAGAACAAGAAGGGCAAGAAGGGCAAGAAGAAGGGCAGCTTGATGCAGCAGGGCGCGGTAGCCGCACGCGAAGCTGCTAAAGCCCAGGCCCCTGCCGCCGGCAGTGCTTTTGGGGTGGCTCAGCCCCAGGCTCTCAGTCAGCCGATGGATGTGGACTCCGCCATGGCTGGTCTGCCTGAAGACCTACGTCGTCGTTTGGGGTTGTAGTAAATGCGCCCAGGTGACATTGAAGACTCGATGCGCCAAGCCCTGCGCAACAGCGGCATTGACCAGGTGCTCGCTGGGGGCGTCAAGCCCAGCCAGCTAAGCGCGGTGGATTTAGACGGCATTGAGCTTGCGCAAACCGGCTATGACCTAGACGGTGGCCTGGTAGATGTGCACTGTCACCTGGGGCTGGGACCTCAGGGCGCCACTGACCGCCAAACCACCTTGGACCAGGCGGCCAGTGCGGTTAGCGCCGGTATTTTAGGGGTGCGCGACTGCGGCGCCCCAACCGATACCCACTGGCTAGATGCTCAGCGTGAAGCGGGGGCTTTAGTACCGCGCCTGGTGCGCGCCGGACGCCACATTGCCCGCCCTAAGCGTTACCTGCGCGGCTTTGCTTTGGAACTTGAGCGTCCCCAGGATCTACCTGAGGCCGTGGCCACCCAGGCCCGCGCCGGGGATGGCTGGGTCAAGGTTGTGGGGGACTGGATTGACCGCTCTTTGGGGGCCGACGCCGACATCACCCCGCTTTGGGATCAGGCCCTAATTGCCGACGCCGTCGCGGCCGCCCACGAAAATGGGGCGCGTATAACCGTGCACACTTTCGCGCACGCCACATTGAATCCCTGGATTGAGGCAGGGGTGGATTGTTTTGAGCACGCCACCGGCGCTGACAGCGACCAGATTCAAGAAATGGCCTCCCGCGCAATTGCGGTGACCCCAACCTTCCTACAGGTTGATAAGTTCCCCGAGTTTGCTGCCCAGGCGGGAGATAAATATCCGCGCTACGCCGCCACGGTTACGGCCTTGCACGCAGGCCATGAGCAGCAGGTGGCCGCCATGTATGAGGCGGGGGTGCGTCTGTTGCCGGGCTCTGACGCTGGCGGTAGCTTGCCCCACAACAGCCTGCCGCGTGAACTGCTGGCTTGGCGCCGCGCTGGGATTAGCGACAGTGAAATCATGCGTCTAGCCACGGTTAGTGTGCGCGAGTTTCTAGGTTTGGAAGCCCACTGGCTGGGCAGCGTCACCTATGAAGCAAACCCAGCTGAAAACCTGCAATACCTGCTAAACCCACTGGCAGTTAACCTGTCTGGCGCAGGCGCCACCCAAATCCCTGAGCAGCCAGTGCGTTTCTAAAGCGCTCTAGCGTTTAGCAAACATCTAAGCAAAACTAACGGCTGGCCGGTTTAAAGCCAGCCATTAGTTTCGGCTACACGCGCAGCCTCAGTGCGGTTACGCGAATTGGTTTTACCGATCGCGCTGGAGAGGTAGTTGCGCACAGTGCCTTCACTTAAATGCAGTTGCTTAGCAATCTCGCTAACTCCCGAGCCGGTTAAGGCCTCACGTAAAGTTTCCTGCTCGCGCTCAGTTAACGGGTTAGGCCCTAAAAACACTGATTCTTGCGCGAGGGATGGGTCAATTACTCGCAAACCTGCATGAACTTTACGTACCGCGTCAGCTAGCTGCTGAGGGGGAGTGTCTTTAACAATGAAACCACTGGCCCCAGCTTCCATAGCGCGCGAAAGGTAACCGGGGCGCCCAAAAGTAGTCACAATCAGGCAGCGGCAATTTAGATGAGCATCGCGGATGGCACCAGCGGCACTGAGCCCATCGCCGTCGGGCATATCAATATCAAGTAGCGCCACATCAGCGCCGCTAGCACGCACCGCCTCCACCACCTGGCGACCAGTACCCACCTGCGCCACTACCTCAATGTCAGGTTCCAACCCCAGCAAAGTGGCTAAAGCTCCACGCACTAAAGCCTGGTCATCAGCTAAAAGCACGTTAATGGTCATGGCAGTTCAATCTCCAAACTAGTGCCGCCAGTGGCGGGGACGATAACAGTGAATTTACCGCCCTCAGCTTCGATCCGCGAGCGCAGCCCGCTCAGGCCGTTACCGAACTGTGCGCCGCTAAAGCCTACGCCGTCGTCGCTGATAGAAAGGTAGCCTTCACGCAAAACGAGCTTTACCTGCTTGGCCTGGGCGTGACGCAAAATATTGGTGGTGGCTTCACGCAGCGCCCAAGCCAGGATCTCACGCTGAGGTTCGGGCACCTGCTCCACTTGGCCCTCAACCGTGAATTCAATTTCAGCGGCTTTAAACGCGGTCACGCTGGTGGCCAACTGGCTGGCCAGATCCGGGGTGCGCAGGCGGGTGACGGTGGCGCGTACATCAGCTAAAGCGGTGCGTGATAGTTCAATGATTTCATCTAGTTCTTTGGCGGCGGCCTCAGGTTTAACCTCCACCAGGCGCCTGGCCACCTCGGCTTTAAGGGTCAGCACAGTTAAAGAGTGACCTAGTAGGTCGTGTACGTCGCGGCTGATGGCTTCACGCTGCAGTAGGGCGGCTTCACGGCGGTTGCGTTCATTGTCGAGATATTGCCGTTCAGTCAAAACCCTAATTAGCATCACAAAGAAAGCTGACAGGGTGCTGCCCCAAATACTGCCGTTACTTAGCAGGGCTTTATCCCAGATGCCAGCGCCCAGGCAGACGGCTGCGCATTCAAGTGCAGCTACGGTTAAACCAAAACGCAGGGGAGTGGTGAAGATGGTGGCCGAAACTACGAAAGGTAGGAAGAATGGCGTCATCCATTTCATCACTGGCATAGCCAAAGCCACCCAGGGCAAAAGCATAAGCGCCACTTTGGCTAGTGCCCGCCAGCGGTTTTCGCCGCTGCCAATTTGTCTGTCGGTTTTAAAGCGGGTTAGCTCAATGTAGAAGCCACAAAAAACTAGGGTGGAAAAAGTAGCAAGTAGTTTTAACGCCAGCGAGCCGCTCTGACGCCAGAGCATTGATACTGGTTGCAGCAAGATTACTAGCCAAACAATGGCATACCAGTTAAGTCTGCGGCCCTGAGCGGCTGGCTTGCGGTTAAACATGACTACCTTTCACTTACGGCTGGTAGAGCGGTTGCGACCAACGTAGCAAAGCACTGCGAAGATAAGCGTCCAGGCCACTACGTTAACAATCTGCATCCACAGCTGCTCGTGGTGGATACCGGAGGTGGTAATTACATAGCTGCCCTGAATGGGGTAGCGCACCAGGTTGGCCACACCGTAGACCGGGGTGAAGCGGGCTACCTTCATTAAGCCATCAGACAGGGGCAGGAACAGACCGCCCATAAAAGCCAGTAGTGATAACACTGCGCCAGAAATGCTTGCAGAGTTGCGTGCCCCCAGCCAGGTTGCAGACATAATGCCGTAGAGGGTGAAGGGAATGCCGCCCAGGCAGCACAGGGCAAAAGCGGCCGCCCAGCGTTCAGGGGTGTCAATTACGGCGGTGGTCAGTGCCCCGGCGGTGAAGATAACGGCCACGGGCACCACCGAAATAACTGCGGTAACCAGTAGTTTGGTGAATAGGTAGCTGCTCAGGCCCCCACGGGTTAGGGCCACTTGACGTCCCCAACCGTTCGATAATTCCACGCTGATCTCGCTGGCGCTGGAAGTGGCGCAGGTAATCGCGGAGTAAACCGACATGGAAGCCATAATCCAGGCCGCCACATTGCCGTGCCCGGCCCTTGCCGCAGACCATGACTGGGCGGCACCAAAGAAGATGTACATACCTAGGGGTAAAAACAGCGTGAAGAAGTAGAAACTGGTGTCAGTTAGACGCTGTTTAGCAACTAAAGCAATGTAACGGGGGTTAATCATTTCAAGCTCCTATAAAAATTCAAAAAGATTTAGAAAGATTTAGGCGATCAGGGCAGTAAATACGTCGTCAAGGGTGGAGGCGCTGATACGCAGGTCCTTGGCGCCGCGCTGATCCAGTAGGGTGCGGGCAACGCTGTCGGAGGCCTTGGTGTGCACGTTTAGCACTGCGCCGGTCAGCTCCAGGGCGGAAATTGCCTCGCTGTAGCTGCTCAGGGCCTGCTTGGCCTGCTCTAATGTGCCCGGCCAGGTAATGGTGACTACGTTATCGCTGGCCATGGCCTGCAGGTCAGCTAGTGAACCGTCGGCCACGATCTTGCCGTGGTTCATGATGATGATGCGGTCTGCGAAGTCTGCGGCTTCTTGCAGGAAGTGGGTGGCGAAAATCAGGGTGCGTCCGGTGCTGGTTTGGGCGCGCATGGTGTCCCAAAAGTCTTTACGTGACAGCGGGTCCATACCGGTGGTGGGCTCATCTAAAATCAGCAGCTGCGGCGATGCCACTAGGGCAATAGCTAGCTTCACGCGCTGGCGCTCGCCGCCTGAGAGCTTAACTACCTTGCGTTTGCGCAGCTCGGTTAGGTTTACGCGGTCCATGACCTGCATGACTTCGCGACGTCCTAGGTGGTTAAGGGCCGCGATCATTTCAATGTTGCTTTGTACATCAACGTCACCTAGCAGAGCGCTGGTTTGTAGCACGGCACTGATTTTTGCGTTTTTGGCGGCGTCCTTCACGCTGGTGCCCAGTACCTTGATGGTGCCGCTGGTGGGCTGGTTTAGCCCCAGCACCATGTCCAGCAGGGTGGTTTTGCCGGCGCCGTTTTCTCCCAGCAGGGCCACTACCTGGCCGGTGGGGATTTCTAGGCTTACGCCGTCAACCGCGTGTACGTTGCCAAAGTATTTAGTTACCTGCTTTACCTCAAGGGCGTGCGTGGCGCTGGTGTTAGCGCCCTGATCTGCGTAAGTGCTCATGTATCCATAATGTCCGCCGGGGCTGGGGGCTACTAAGGTGCCTTGTCACCGGCTTGGGCTGACATTTGTCATGGGGGTCGGCTTGCGGGTTTTGCTGCTTTTTGGCGACGACGGCGCTCGGTTGGCGGGTAGCGGTGGCGACGACGGCGGTGCGGGCTGTGCGGTAAATCGCAGCGGGCTGGTGGCGCAGGTTAATTGGCTTAAATACGGGTTTCTGGCAAAATAACCAGTTGTACTCGACCGTACACGACCCCTCTCTCGGGTGCGGTCGCGTCCAGGTGTGTGCCTGAAACCGTTGCTTAACCCCACCGGGGAAGGGCATAGACCAAATCTACTTTGAACTGGAGTTCATAACTGTGGCAGTAAAGATCCGCCTAAAGCGCATGGGTAAGAAGTTCGCGCCGTTCTACCGCGTGGTTGTCCTAGACAGCCGCAAGCGTCGCGACGGTCGTGTTATCGAAGAGATCGGTATCTACGACCCCATGCAGGAGCCTTCACTGATTAAGATCGACGGCGAGCGCGCTAAGTACTGGCTAGGTGTTGGTGCCCAGCCTTCCAACACCGTGCACAACCTGCTTAAGATCACCGGTGACTGGCAGGCCTTCAAGGGCCTAAAGGGTGCCGAGGGTAGCCTGAAGGTCAAGGAAGTTAACGCCGATGCCGCTGCTAAGGCAGTTGCTGAGGCTGCTGACCGCGCCGAGAAGCTCAAGGCTGAGGCTTCGGCCAAGGCCGCCGAGCAGAAGGCTGCTGAAGAATCCGAACAGGCCTCTGAGGAGGCCTGAGATGCTAGCTGATGCCCTAGAACACCTGGTTCGCGGCATTGTCGATAACCCTGACGATGTCACCGTCAATTCCCGTTCGCTGCGTCGCGGCGAGCTGCTGGAAGTGCGTGTGAACCCCGAGGATCTGGGGCGAGTCATTGGCCGTTCAGGTCGCACCGCCCGTGCTTTGCGCACGGTGGTATCGGCCCTGGCCAATGGTCCGGTTCGTGTGGACGTAGTTGACACTGACCGCCGCTAACTAGGCATTAGCACCTAACCCGGCTACCTTAAGTTAAGGAGCCGGGTTTTGTGTATGTAGCAATTCCCCATTCTTTTAAGGAAAAACGTGGAGCTTAACGTAGCAGTTATCGGACCGGCACATGCCCTTAAGGGCGAGGTGCGTCTAGAGATCCGCACCTCTGACCCCCAGGGGCGCCTCGCGGTAGGTAACACCCTACCCACCCGTCCGGCGGCCAACGGCCCCCTAACCGTGGAGCGCCTACGCTACGACGGGCGCTACTATTTCGCTAAATTCGCTGAGGTTAACGACCGCACCCGCGCTGAGCAGCTACGCGGCACCATGCTGGTGGTCGAAACCGACGATGATGAAGAAAGCGACGAAGAAGGCTGGTACGCCCACGAGCTGATCGGCCTAGAAGCTCAAACTGAGCCCGGCGAGGTGCTTGGTGAAGTAGTGGATTTGATTCCCGGTATTGCCCAAGACCGCCTGGTGGTGCTCACCGAGGATGACCAGCGCATTGAGGTTCCCTTTGTGGAAGCGATTGTCACCGAAATTGATGTTGAGGCGCAGGTGGTTGTAATCAACCCGCCCGGTGGCCTGTTCCCGGGCCTGGGCCAGGCGGAGGACGCACGCTGATGCGTATTGACGTAGTCACCATTTTTCCCGACTACCTGCGGGCGCTAGATTTATCCCTAATTGGTAAAGCTATCGACGCCGGAAAGCTCCAGTTGGGCATCCATGACCTGCGTGATTGGACCCAGGACCGCCACAATACGGTTGATGACACGCCTGCCGGAGGCGGGGCCGGTATGGTGATGCGCCCTGACGTGTGGGGTAAAGCTTTAGATCAGGTACTGGCCTTGCCGCTAACGGCCGCGCCTTCCGCTGAAACCGCCCCCCATGGCGCTCAAGAGCCCTTGCACCGCCGCGTGCTGGTAATTCCCACCCCCTCAGGCCAGGTCTTTACTCAGCGTGTGGCTGAAGAATTAGCCGACGCCGACCAGCTAGTTTTCGCCTGCGGGCGCTATGAAGGCATCGATGCGCGCGTAGCCGAGCATTACCAAAGCGCCGGCTACCAGGTGCGTGAACTATCCATTGGCGACTATGTACTAAACGGTGGGGAAGTAGCCACCCTAGTTATGGTTGAAGCCATTGCCCGCCTAATTCCCGGAGTTATCGGTAACCCCACCTCACTGGTAGAAGAATCCCATGCAGCCAGTGGCCTGCTGGAATACCCGGTCTATACCCGCCCAGTCAGTTGGCGGGGGTTAGAGCTAGACCCAGACCTACTAGGCGGCAACCACAAACTCATTGCCCGGCGTCGTCGAGACCAGGCCCTTACCCGCACCGCAACCAGGCGCCCAGACATGATTGCGCGCCTAAACCCCGCCACCCTGGACCGCGCCGACCGCGCCCTGCTAGCCCAGCTGGGATGGGCGGCGCTAGACGGCGAGCACTTTGAGCGCATTAAGCTACGCCCGGCGCGCGCCGAAGAAATCGAAGCTCTAGTGCAGCTGGGTCGGGCTACTTTCCCTGACGCCTGCCCCGCCTTCCTTAGCGACGACGACGTGCAGGCCTTCATGGATGCCACCTTCACCCCTGAGCAGGTGGCTAGCTGGGTAAATAGCGACGACGCCGCCCTGGTTGTGGCCGAGCGCGTAGCTAGCGGGCAGCTGTTGGGATACGTGCTAGTAGAACGCGACCTACCCGACGGGGCCAATGAGCTAGTAACTGACCCGCGCCCACGCTGCCTAGAGCGCTACAGTCAAGCCGAGCTGGGCTATGTGTGCAAACTGTACCTACTGCCCAGCGTGCGTGGAGGCGGAATCGCCGGCGCCCTTATGGACCAGGCCAAAAAAGCCGCCGCCGCATGGGGCGTTAAAACCATGTGGCTGGCCACGCATGAAACCAACCGCCGCGCCCAAAAACTCTATAAACGCTGCGGCTTTAAAAACGCCGGCAAACGCAGCTTTAAAGTGGGCAGCGCTACCTGCCGAGACGTAGTTATGGTGACCAGCTTGTAGTAACCTTAAAGGGTTGTCTGCCTAGAACTTATCCTGCCGCTGGGGGTTTGGTTCATATTGGGTATAGACAATGTCCGTAACGCACCCAAACAGGTGCCGTGACAAACGTTCTTGACCAGCGGCATGGACGTTGGAGTAAATAGATGACCAACCTCATCGATCAGATTAACGCCGCCTCGCTGCGTGAAGACATCCCGGCTTTCCGCGCCGGTGACACCATCAAGGTGCACGTGAAGGTTATCGAAGGTAACCGCTCTCGTGTACAGGTTTTCCAGGGCGTAGTAATCGCCCGTAACGGTGGCTCCACCCTGGGCGCCACCTACACCGTGCGCAAGATTTCCTTCGGTGTTGGCGTTGAGCGTACTTTCCCGCTACACACCCCCACCGTTGAGAAGGTAGAGGTAGTCACCCGCGGTGACGTACGTCGCGCCAAGCTGTACTACGTACGTAAGCTGCGTGGTAAGGCTGCCAAGATTCGCGAGCGTCGTGAGGCCTAAAGCTTAATCGCTCTTGAGGTAGCGCTTGGAACACACTAGTTCCAGGCGCTGCCTTGTTTTTAAGCTAAGTGCCGTATCCTTAGGGTGCTTGGCTAGCCCAAGGTTTAAGCTCCCACTACGAGCTTTAAGGAAGGTAAGGGTCTTGGCTAATTCTGAAACTGATTTTGACCGTGACGTGATGGACTCGCCGCAGTCTGAAACTGTTGCACCAAAACGACACTCAGATAAAGCTCCCCGGCAGGGATTTATCAGGCGCAATATCAGCAGCGTGATAGTCATGGTGGTGATCATCGCCGTGGTGGCGCTGATCAAGACCTTTATCGTGCAAAACTTCTCTATCCCCTCAGCCTCCATGGAGCGCACTTTGATGACGGGAGACCGCATCATTGTTAGCGTCTGGGACCGTGAAGATGTAAAGCGCGGGGATGTGGTGGTTTTTGAAGACCCCGACAATTGGCTACCGAAGCTGCAGCGCAGCGGCGTTAAAGGCGCAGCCGTAACCGCCCTGGAATATGTGCACCTGCTGCCAAAAAATTCCGGCAAGCACCTAATTAAGCGCGTTATTGGTGTGCCCGGAGACCACATTGTGGCTGATGGCTCCGGCCCCATGACTATTAACGGGGTTAAGGTTAACGAAACCTACCTGGCTAAAGGCGTGCACTCTTCAGATATGGCTTTTGATATCACCGTGCCGGCCGGTTACGTGTGGGTTATGGGCGATAACCGCAACAACTCTGCCGACTCACGTATGCACCAAAGTGACGCTCACCACGGCCTGGTGCCGATTAAAAACATTGTGGGCAAAACCCGCATGGTGGTTTGGCCGCTAAGCCACTGGAGCTCAGTTGACTCTAAGGGTGTCTTTAACACTGTACCCAGCGCTAAATCCACCCCCACCAGCCTGCCTAACTCCACATTGAACCCGATTTCTACCAACCGCGTCCCTAAAGACCCAGCCCCGTACACTCCCAGCCCCACTGACATTGAGTCAACTGAGCCTGACCAGGGTCACCAAGGCGAGAGCAGTGATGGTAGCCAGGGCAGCGACAGTAGTGGGTCTGACTCCAGTCAGAGCGAAGAAGACAGCGGCCAGTGAGCCAGGTACCTACCCGCGTACTTGAAAAATCCCTGCTAGCCACCTACCCACTGGTGGCCGGCATGGATGAGGTGGGGCGTGGAGCTTTAGCCGGCCCAGCCACTGTGGGGGTAGCCCTGGTTGATAACTCAACCAGCGATGCTTTCCCGGCAGGCCTAAAAGACTCTAAACTGCTTAGCCCCACCCGCCGCCAAAACCTGGTAGAGCCGGTTAAACAGTGGGTGGTTGACAGCCAAGTAGCCCACGCCAGCCCCAGTGAGGTTGACCGTTTTGGGATTGTGGGGGCACTGCGCCTGGCTGGTTTTCGGGCCCTAGCCCAGCTAGCCAAGCGGGGCCACCACCCAGACGCCATTATTTTAGATGGTCGTGATAACTGGCTTAGTAGCGCTGACTTATTTCTTTCTTTGGCCGACGCCGAAATGGCAAGTTTCATGGAAATTTCAGAGGCGTTGCCACCGGTAACAATGCAAGTTAAAGCTGACGCTAACTGTGCGGTGGTGGCTGCGGCGTCGGTGCTAGCCAAGGTGGAGCGCGACAGTTTAATGGCCGCCCTGCCAGACCCCGGCTACGGCTGGGCCTCCAATAAAGGCTACGCGGCACCGGCCCACCGTGAAGCTATCGCCACTTTGGGCGCTAGCGAGCACCATCGCCGTAGCTGGCATCTGCCCGGACTTGACCAATATCGCCAGCGCCTCGCCACGGGCGAAAACTAAGCGAAAACTGTTAATTCAAGGCATTATGTAAAGGTGAGTGCCTACGATATCGAAGCCTACGAAAACGAGCAGCAGTTAGAGCTCTACCACGAATACCGTGATGTGGTGGGCCTGTTTAATTTCGTAGTGGAAACTGAGCGGCGTTTTTATCTGGCTAATTACGCAGATGTCCAGATGCATCAAAGCGCCGCCGGCGACATCTATTTTGAGGTAATCATGGATGACGTGTGGGTGTGGGATATTTACCGCCCTTCACGTTTTGTTAAGCGGGTGCGGGTAGTTACCTTCAAGGATGTAAACGTTGAAGAGCTAAACAAACCCGAAATTGAAATGCCGCCCAGCCAGGTTTAAACCCCAGCCTGGCTTTGAAAGGGCACGTTAAATCTCAGAGAGGAGAGCAGCGCATGCGCCTGCGTAAAACCCTGCCTGCCGATATTAAACAAATTATTGACTCAGGTGATGTTGAGGCGCTGGCGCGGGCAGTGCAGCGCTGCGAGATTGGGGCCTACCTGCGTAGCAGCGCTTTTGAGCTGCGGTTGATGCATTTTCCGGCCTCTAAGCAGATCACTGATTTTCTGTTAGAGCGCGGCGAGGACATCAACTCACGTGACCACTATGGGCGCACGCCTATCCATTCGCGCGTATGGTATTCGCGCCTTGAGCAGATCCCTTACCTGATTGAACGCGGCGGTGATATCAACGCCCGCGACAGCTCAGATCAAACCCCGCTGTTTGGGGTGGTTGAATACAAGCGGGCTAGCGACGTGGAAAAAATGATTGCCTGGGGAGCTGACCCGCGAGTGGTTGCTGATTCACGGGTTTACGGTAAAGCCACACTCACCGGCTATACGCTGCGCCGTCGCTCATTTGTAGACTCTGTGCGAGCGCTGGAAGTTATGCAGCTGCTGCTTTCTCACGGCGCGCCGGTAGATGAGCGTATATCTGTGGCGCTAGAGGAGATGGATCGGCAGCGCTGCACATTTATCAGCCACGGTCATGAGCATATTTCGCCAGCCGAATTCGCTGCCATTTCAGATGCGTTTGCGCAGCTGTGCGAACTTTTCGGGGTGCAGATGCAGCAAGCTAGGCGGGCCCCTAAGCCGGGCGAGCAGCTAACGCTGGATGCAAACGAGGATGTGTTTGAACAGTTTGATCAGCTGTGGCAACTGCTGGTGCCCACTAGTGGCCAATGCGAAACGGTTCAAGGTGAAGTTATCCGCATTGCCGGCAAGGTGGGCTACGAAATCTACAACAATGGTGGCGTCAACTGGAGACGCAGCTTCACGGCCCTGCTTAGGCAGTACCTGACCATTGTGGCATCTGGCCAAGCCCTGGCCCCTGCTGATTTAGCCCGCGCCAAGGAGGCGGTTGCCTCCCTAAAGGCACGCAGTATGGATAACGACGACGCCAAAGTGATCACGCAGCTGGCAGTGCGGTGGGTGCAGCTAAACCCGCTCGTAAAAGCCTTAGATTTACCCGACGTGGGGCTCTAAGACGCCGCCAAAGCACTAGGGCCTTAAAGCAGTCAGGCCCTAGGAGGCGCCAGCTTGCCTGAAGCTTGCCAATTTTTGCACAGGTGGAAAACTTTTTAGCCCCCTAGCACTTAGCCACAGGCCTTAAACGCCAGGCTTGTACCTGCCCTCATCATGGAGGCAGGAGGTGGTCGAGGTGGCCGCAAAACAAAGCCCGCAAGATTTAGGTAAACGCGGTGAAGCCATAGCCAGCCGTTACCTGGCTGATCAGGGCTGGATTGAGCTTGAACATAACTGGCGTCCCCACGCCCAAGGCCTACGCGGCGAGATTGACCTGGTAGCAATCGAGCCGCGCGGGGCGGCTAGTGCGTCATTGGTGTTTGTGGAGGTTAAAACTCGCAGCTCCACCCGCTACGGCTGGCCCGCTGAGGCAGTCACCCACGCCAAGCTACACCAACTGCGCCTGTTGGTGGCCGCCTGGTTTAGAGAGCATCCCGGCTCTTGGCCCCCACCTAGGGTGGATGTAATCTCCCTGCTAATTGGCGACGTCGCCCAACTACGCCACCACCGGGCGGTAGAGCAATGAGTAGCGCCACCACCCTAGCCGTGGCCTTAAACGGCCTGGCCGGCTCCATCATTGAGGTAGAAGCCCACTGCGCCAACGGCTTGCCCGCGTTTGTGTTGGTGGGGCTAGCTGACACAGCTATTAAAGAAGCCCGCGAGCGGGTGCGGGCAGCCATTAACGCCGTCGGCATTAGTTGGAGGGAGCGGCGCGTAACCGTAAACCTTTCCCCAGCTGACATCCCTAAAACCGGCACCGGCTTTGACCTGGCGCTGGCTGTGGCCCTGCTAAGCGCCGGCGGCTACATAAACCCAGCTCTTGCGCGCGGCGTAGTGCATATCGGGGAGCTGAGCCTGGACGGCTTTTTGCGGCCCGTGCGTGGGGTGCTGCCGGCAGTTAACGCGGCAGTTGCTGCCGGCTACAACACGGTGATTGTGCCCACCCAATGCGCTGATGAAGCGCGCTTGGTGCCCGCCGCGCAGGTGATTGGGGCCAGTAATTTAGCCCAGGTGCTGCGCTATTACGGCAACCACCAGGTGGCCCTGCCCCGGGGGCGCAAAGTCAACCAAACTAGCCCAGCCCCATCCGCGCAAAGCCAGGCCAGCCAGGCCAGTGAGCTGGATTTAAGCCAGGTGGTGGGCCAAAGCGAAGCCCGCTACGCGCTGGAAGTAGCCGCCGCCGGCGGGCACCACATGTTGATGATAGGCCCGCCCGGCGCCGGTAAAACCATGCTGGCCCAGCGCCTGCCAGGAATTTTGCCGGATCTAAACGACGCCGACGCAGTCACCGTCACCTCCGTGCACTCCCTGGCTGGCACACTGGAAGCCAAAAAAGGCCTGCTGCGCCGGCCCCCACTGCGCAGCCCACACCATAGCGCCACCCGCGCAGCCATTGTGGGGGGAGGCTCAGGGCTGGCCAGGCCGGGGGATATTTCACTAGCTCACTGCGGGGTGCTGCTACTAGATGAGGCTCCAGAATTTGCCCCCTCAGTGCTGGACTGTCTGCGCCAGCCGCTAGAGTCGGGCACCATCACCATCGACCGCGCTCGCGGGCGGGCCACCTATCCGGCTAAATTTCAGCTGGTGCTGGCCGCTAACCCGTGTCCTTGCGGTAAAGCCAGTGCTAAAGGGGATAAATGCACCTGCTCTTCGCTGCGCAGACGCAACTATTTACAGCGTTTATCTGGCCCGCTGCTAGACCGCATCGACATCCAAATTGAGGTTATGGCCCTTAGTAGCTCAGCCCTGCGCGGCCTGGGCCAGGGCGAGTCCAGTAGCCAGGTGGCCGCGCGGGTGGCTCAGGCCAGGGCCCACGCCCGCCGTCGCCTAGCTGATACGCCTTGGAGCCTGAACAGTCAGGTTCCTGGCTACTGGCTGCGCGGGCCGCAAGCTGATCTAGATGCGCAGGTTTTGGGGCTGCTAGAGCTGGCTATGCGGGCGGGGCTGTCGCTACGGGCAATTGACCGGGTGCTGCGTGTGGCCTGGAGCATCGCTGATCTGCAAGGACATGAGCGTTTAACAAAAACCGATGTGGCTAGCGCTATTAGCCTGCGCAGTAAGGGGATTTGTGATGGTTAAGCTGCCTTTTGATACCGCTGATCCGCACTTGGCGTGGGCGGCCTGGTCACGCCTAGTGGAGCCCACTGACAACGCGGCTATTGAGCTGGTGCGGGCGCTGGGGCCAAGCGCGGCCCTTGACTGGGTTTGTGAGCCCAGCGGCGCGGCCCTGGTTAGTTTAGACGCGAAAACCATCCAAGGCATTTATAAGGGCGCTAAACGCTGGCAAGGGCGCCTAGATAAGCTCGATATTCGCCGTGAACTGCACGCTATTAAAGCTTTAGGCGGCTGGATCATTACCCCCAGTGACGCTAATTGGCCCAAGTGCCTTGCTGATTTGGCTTGGCCGCCGTTTTGCCTGTGGGGGAGGGGGAATCCAGACCAGTTGCGTCAGTTGAGCCTAGCTTTGGTGGGCTCGCGTGCCTGTACTAACTACGGCCAGTGGGTGGCCAGCGAGTTAGCTGGTGGTTTGGGCTCTAAAGGGGTGAGCATCATTTCTGGGGGTGCCTATGGGGTCGACGCCGCCGCTCACCGCGCTGCCCTGGCTACGGGCACGCTGTGTGTGTGCGCTGGGGGAGTGGACTACCTTTACCCTTCAGGTAATGAGCAGCTACTGCGGCAAATCTGCATCCAGGGGGCGTTGATCAGTGAAGTGCCGCCCGGCTGCGCGCCGGCTAGGCACCGGTTTTTAACCAGAAACCGCCTGATTGCGGCGTTAAGCTCGGCCACAGTGGTGGTGGAAGCCAACTGGCGTTCAGGGGCCATATCTACCGCCAACCACGCCCTAGAGTTGGGGCGAGCGCTGGGGGCTGTGCCCGGGCAGGTGACCAGTTTTAGTTCAGCAGGCTGCCACCGTCTGATCCGCCAAGGGGCAGTGTGTATAACCGACGCCGATGAAGCCTATGAGCTAGTCACCCCGCTGGGACAGTTTTTCCCTGAAGTGGCTAAACAAGAAAAAGCCCGTATTGAACAGCCAGGCCTACTAGATGGTTTAGATCCGCTCAGCTCCCGCGTCTATGACAGCCTGCCGCGCCGAGCCTGCGCCAGTGTGGACTCATTAGTGCAGGTAAGTGGGCTAGATGCCGCCGATGTGTTGGCGGCTTTAGGGCAGCTGCAATTAGCTGGCAAGGTAAAAGCTTTAGGCGGCGCGTATAAACGGGCTTAAACATAGGCCCTGGCTATGCTGATAGCCATGAAATCGGTTGTGATCACGTGCGGGCAGTTAATTGACGCCTTTTGTTGCTGGCTGGAGTTAGCTAAAGGCCGCTCTGAACACACTGTGCGTGCCTATCGTGGCGATTTAGAGACGCTGGTGGATTTTCTAGACATGCAGCCAGGTACGCCGGCAGGCGCGTTAGCTAAAAGCTTGGATTTGAACGATTTACGTGCCTGGCTGGCCCACATGCTGGCAAATGGCTGTTCACGTGCCACGGTGGCACGCCGGGCCGTGGCCGTGCGTACCTTCTCCACCTGGGCTTACCAGCAAGGCTACCTGCCCCATGATGTGGCTTCACGCCTGCGCAGCCCCAAAATCGATAACCGCCTACCCGCCGTGCTCAGTGTGGAACAAGCCAAGCACCTGGTTGAAGATATTGAGGGCGAAAGCATCACCGATATTCGCGACAAAGCTATTTTGGAGCTGCTTTACGCCACCGCCGTGCGTGTATCTGAACTAGTGGGTTTAGATCTGCGTGATCTAGACCGTGAACAGCGCACTATCAAGGTACTGGGTAAAGGCAATAAAGAACGCGTAGTTCCCTACGGGCTGCCGGCAGCTAGGGCCCTAGAAAACTGGTTTAACCAGCGTTGGCAGCTAGCTAACGACTACTCGGGTCAAGCCCTGTTTTTGGGGGTGCGCGGCGGTCGCATAGGGGAGCGGGCTGTACGCCAAATTGTGCACCGCAACTCCGCCCGTATCGGCACTGAGCTGGGCCCTCACGGTCTGCGCCACAGCGCCGCCACACACCTACTGGAGGGCGGCTCAGATCTGCGCACCGTGCAAGAACTACTAGGCCACTCCTCACTGGCCACCACCCAGCGCTATACACATGTGACCAGTGAGCGTCTGCGCGCCATCTATGCTCAAGCCCATCCACGCGCCTAAAACTGGCTGCCTGGCCAGCCAACGCCTGCGTTGGCGGCCCAGCGCCATGCTTTAGCGCCCAAACTGCCTGCATTGGCGGCCATGTGGGCTGTCTCACTGCTTCGGGGGCATCGCTGCCCAAGCGGGGTGCTTCGCTGACCAAGCTATCTGGAGCGACGCCGTCGCCAATGCCGCCAGCAGCAACCTCACCCGCGCGGGCAAGCGGCTTCAAAACTATGCGGGGCCTGCGCAACAAAGACAGCGGATCAATATAACGATCGCGCCCAAAACGCGCCCCCCAATGCAGCGCATCGCGCCCATCGCTGCGGTGACCTGCCTGCAAAACCCCAATCACCTGCCCAGCCTTAACGCTCTGACCAGCCTTAACTATGCCCACCACCGGCTCATAAGTAGTGCGCAAACCCGGTGGGTAACTATGCTCTATGGAAACCACCGGCTTAGTAGCCACCACGCCACTAAAAGCCACCACCCCCTCATAGCTAGCCATTACCGGGCTACCAGCAGCCAAAGCCAAATCCACACCGCGATGACCCGCCAGCCAACGCTGGGCTGGGGGAGAAAAACGCTCTAAAACCGTCACCGGGCCCCCGGTAGGCCACTGATGACGGCGCGCCCCGGATGCATAAACGCCACTAAATGAGCTTGCCACCAGGGCAAATAGACTAATGCAAACAACTAAACAAGAAGTAATAAAACGGTTACGCACCTAAACAATAATTGTGGTTAGCAGCCAATAAGGGTAAGGAGGCTGTGGAAAATACCGAAATACGGACCCATATATTCAACCTGTGACGAAAATGGTATAAAAAGCCCACACCAAAAGTGCATATACAACATCACAAACGGAAAGATTTTCAGGTGACACCCCCCGCAAAAGCACCCCGTGGCAACCTAAAAAACAGCCACCTGTCCATGATGGCTTTGGGCAGCGCAATCGGTGCCGGTTTCTTCCTAGGCACCGGAGTTGCCATCTCTCAGGCAGGACCAGCGGTACTCATTTCCTATGCGCTCGCGGCCCTAATCGCCATTTCTGTAATGTATTGCCTAGCTGAACTAGCCTCAGCGCTACCCTCATCAGGCTCCTTTTCCACCTACGCCCAAGCCGGTATTGGCCGCTGGGCCGGATTCACCGTGGGGTGGCTGTACTGGTTCATGCTAATCATGGTGCTCGGACTAGAAATTACCGGTGCCGCAACCATATTCATTGGCTGGTTTCCACAGGTGCCCCAATGGGTAATTGCCTTAGCCATTGTGGTGGTGCTCGGTGGCGTAAACCTACGCACCGCCGGCGAATTTGGAACCATCGAAGCCTGGCTAGCCGGTATTAAAGTCGCCGCCATTGCCGTATTCCTACTTGTAGGTCTAGGCCTAGTATTAAACATCATCCCTGGACGCACCCTGTCCCTAAGCCACAACCTCCTAGGTGAAGGCGGCTTCGCTCCCGCCGGCGTAGGCGGCATCGTGCTAGGCCTACTGGCAGTAGTGACCTCCTTTGGTGGCATTGAAATCGTCACCATCGCCGCCGCTGAAGCAGAAGATGCCAAAGCCGCCATGGGCGCCGCCATCCGCCAAGTCGTGTGGCGCATCATGGTGTTCTACATCGGCACCGTCACCCTGTTAGTACTGCTGCTGCCCTGGAACTCAGCCGAGATGAAAAACAACCCACTAGCGGCAGTGCTAAACATAGCTGGCGTGCCCGCCGTCGGCCTAATCATGGAGATAATCGTATTCATTGCCCTAATCTCCTCCTTCTCAGCCAACGTTTACGCCTCCTCACGCCTGGCCTATTCACTAAGCGCCCGCAATATGGGCTCAACCTGGCTGCTGGGCAAAAAAGCCAGCACTCAAAGCGGACAAAGTGAACAAACCCCCCAAAATGAGATGGTAAACCAAGGCACCTCCGCCATCCTCACCCAAGAAGAAGAACTCACCGGAGACATGACCTACGGGCGCACCCCCAGGCGCGCAGTATGGATCTCCATCCTGCTGTCCCTAGTGTCAGTAGCCCTCAACTGGTACGTGCCAGACCAGCTACTAGGTATCTTGCTCAACGCCATCGGTCTGATCTTGCTGGTGGCCTGGCTGTTCATCGTAATTTCACAAATTCGCCTACACCACAAACTTGAAAAGCTCGGCATTATCGCCATCCGCACCCCGCTATGGCCCTGGCTGTCCTGGGCGGCGCTCGCGGGTGTGGTAGCTGTGTTTGTGTTGCTAGCCACCACAGCAAGTGGTCGCGGTAACCTAGTGGTTATCGCCACTATGACGCTTATTGCAGTAATTACCTTCAAAATCCGTGAACGGGTTGTGGGTAAAGTGTGATAACCTCGCGCGTGCAGCTGTGTCACTACAGTTGACTTCGCGTGCCTGCCCCGTCCTTTCGGGCGTGTAGCTTCGGTCTATTAGCTGCTACATGCAGCGGGCACCAGGGTAGGCCTCTGATCAGCTCAAATGCTGACCAAACCTACATAAACCAAAACTCTCGGCCCTGCCAACCGGGCAAGGCCACCGGATAACCGTATGCTTGGCAACCTCCAGGTATACAAGTGAAAGGACCATCATGGCCGTTGTAACCATGCGCCAGCTACTAGAGAGCGGTGTCCACTTCGGACACCAGACTCGTCGCTGGAACCCCAAGATGAAGCGCTTTATCCTCACCGAGCGCAACGGCATCTACATCATCGACCTACGTCAGAGCGTTGAGGAAATCAACCGCGCCTACGACTTCGTTAAGGAGACTGTGGCTCGCGGCGGCAACATCCTGTTCGTTGGTACCAAGAAGCAGGCCCAGGAAGCCGTAGCCGAGCAGGCTCAGCGCGTGGGTATGCCCTACGTCAACCAGCGTTGGCTCGGCGGTATGCTGACCAACTTCTCCACCGTGCACGCCCGCCTAGAGCGTCTGCGCGAGCTAGAGCAGATTGACTTCGACGACGTGGCCGCCTCTGGCCGCACCAAGAAGGAACTGCTGATGATGCGTCGCGAGAAGGACAAGCTCGCCCGCACCCTGGGTGGTATCCGTGACATGGCCAAGCTACCTGCCGCCGTGTGGATCGTTGACACCAAGAAGGAGCACCTGGCTGTAGCCGAGGCCAACAAGCTCAACATCCCGATCGTGGCCATCTTGGACACCAACTGTGACCCCGACGAGGTTACCTACGGTATCCCCGGCAACGACGACGCCATCCGCGCCGTCACCCTGCTCACCCGCGTTATCGCTGACGCCGTGGCAGACGGTGTGCTGACCCGTTCCGGTGGTAAGGCCAAGGCTGGCGACAACGCCGAGCCCATGCCCGAGTGGGAAGCCGAGCTGCTAGCCGGCGAGACCGCCACCAAGGAAGACGAAACCCCCGAGGCTGAGCAGGCCTGAGAATTTTTAACGACGGCGTGCCCGGGCTTGCCCGGGGACGCCGTCACCTTGAAACTTTAGGAGCAGTTAAATGGCTAACTACAGCCTAAACGACATTAAGGCCCTGCGTGAGGCCACTGGCGCGGGCATGATGGACGTTAAGAAGGCCCTGGAAGAGGCCAACGGCGACCGCGAGAAGGCCGTCGAGATCATCCGCGTTAAGGGTCTAAAGGGTATCGCCAAGCGTGAAGGCCGCAGCGCCAGCGCTGGTCTGGTCGTCGCCAAGGTAATCGACTCGGCCGAAGGCCAGGTTGGTGTCCTGGTGGAGATCAACTCTGAGACCGACTTCGTAGCCAAGAACGAGAAGTTCATTGACTTCGCCAACACCGTTCTAGCCGCCGCCATCGAGTCCGGCGCCACCAGCGCCGAGGAGCTAGCCAAGGTAGAGGTCGAGGGCCAGAGCGTCCAGGCCCTGACCGACGGCATGCAGGCCGTCATCGGCGAGAAGATCGTCGTGCGTCGCCTAGCCCGCCTAAGCGGCGAGGTTGTCTCCCTATACCTGCACCGCACCAACCCTGACCTACCGGCTCAGGTGGGCGTGCTGGTAAGCACCGACAAGGCTGCTGAAGAGGTTGCCCACGACGTGGCCATGCACATCGCTGCTTACTCTCCCAAGTACCTCGACCGCACCCAGGTGCCCGCTGAGGACGTGGAGAAGGAGCGCGCCATCGTCGAGGAGACCACCCGCGCCGAAGGCAAGCCCGAGAAGGCTCTGCCCAAGATCGTCGAGGGCCGAATGAACGCCTTCTACAAGGAGAACTGCCTCGTAGACCAGGCTTACGCCAAGGACCCCAAGACCACCGTAGGCAAGGTTGTTGCCGCTACCGGTGGTAAGATCAACGGCTTCGCCCGTTTCCGCGTAGGCGCCTGATCTAAACCATAGTTTTGTGGGGACTCGCAGCGTTGCTGCGAGTCCCCACAGCTTTTAAGGTCGTTAGCCAAGCTAAAGCGCGATAGACTTTGCTAGGCCCCCAGTTATGTGGGCTTGCAATTAAGTCAACAACTTACAGGAGCATGCATGAGCGCGAGCGACTCAGGGCACCTTGGCCACCAGCGCCGAGTGCTGTTAAAGGTTTCCGGTGAAGTGTTTGGCGGAGGCTCCATCGGTTTAGACCCGGATGTCGTCTCAGATGCTGCTAAGCAGATCGCTGCAGCAGTGCGCCAGGGCGTGCAGGTAGCCATTGTGGTGGGCGGAGGTAACTTCTTCCGTGGCGCCCAGCTATCACAGCGCGGTATTGACCGCGCCCGCGCCGACTACATGGGAATGCTGGGCACAGTGATGAACGCACTGGCTCTACAGGACTTCATTGAGCAGGCAGGCGTACCTGCCCGCGTCCAGAGCGCCATTTCTATGCGTCAGGTAGCCGAGTCTTACATTCCGCTACGCGCCATTCGTCACATGGAAAAGGGTCGCGTGGTTATTTTCGGGGCCGGCGCTGGTCTGCCCTACTTCTCCACCGACACTGTTTCTGCCCAGCGCGCCCTAGAAACCCACTGTGACGAGCTGCTGGTGGGTAAGAACGGCGTCGACGGTATCTACACCACAGACCCGCGCAAGGACGCAAACGCCCGCAAGCTAGAATCGCTCACCTACGACCGAGCCCTAGCTGACGGCCTGAAGGTACTTGACGCTGCAGCATTCTCACTGTGCCGTGAAAACGCCCTACCCATGCGCGTGTTCGGCATGGAAGGCGAAGGTAACATTACCGCCGCCTTAGTTGGCCAAAAGATCGGAACACTTGTCACTAACGACGAAGGAGCCCTCAAGTGATTGAAGAAACCCTGCTAGAAGCCGAAGAGAAGATGGAAAAGGCCCTAGTGGCCGCTAAGAACGAATTAGCTTCCATCCGCACCGGCCGCGCTAACCCGGCCCTGTTCACCTCCCTGAGTGTGGAGTACTACGGCGCCCCCACCCCGCTGCAGCAGCTAGCTTCAGTGACCGTGCCCGAGGCCCGCACTGTGCTGATCACCCCCTTCGACCGCACCGCCACCAAGGACATTGTTACTGCCGTGCGTGAGTCTGACCTGGGTGTTAACCCCACCGACGACGGTAACGTCATCCGCGTTAACCTACCGGCCCTAACTGAAGAGCGCCGCAAGGAATACGTAAAGCTAGCCCGTTCGCGCGCCGAGGAGTCTCGCGTGCAGCTGCGCAACGTGCGTCGTAAGACCAAGGATGCGCTAGATAAGATCAAGAAGGACGGCGAGGCTGGCGAGGACGAGGTCGAGCGCGCAGAAAAGGAGCTCGACGCTCTAACCAAGCGCTACGTCGAGCAGGTCGACAAGGCCCTGACCGCCAAGGAATCCGAGCTATTGGAAGTCTGACATGACTGGGCCGGCTCGCTTGGGTCGGCCCAAATTCATGTCTCGTAAAGAAGTGAGCCCATGACCACAAATACCGCAGTTTCGGCGCCGCCTGCTAAACGCAGCCTGTTTGTGCGCTTGTTCTACCCCGGTCCTACCCAGAACCGGGTGGTTGAAGGCCCTGCCCGTAAGGGTGGACGCAATGTGCCCGCAGCGGTGGGTGTGGCCGTGCTATTGATTGGGCTGATTGCGCTCAGCTTGATCTTCAATAAGGTTTACTTCGCGCTTTTGGTGGCAGTAGCTATTTGCGTGGCCCTGTGGGAGCTGGCCGGGGCTTTCGCTAGGCGCGCGGTGGGTTTGCCGCTGCTGCCCCTATGGGTGGGTACTTTTGGGGCGGTTGCTTGTGCTTATGTGATTGGCCCTGAGGGGCTGCTGGCAGCCGTATTTGCCACTTCTGGGGCCTGCCTGGTGTGGAGTTTTACCACCCAGGCCCAGTATGACTACGGCACCGCCCTGGAGATCGCTCACCCGGAAGATCCGCGTACCTACGCCCACGATGTGGTGCGTCGCTCACGTACCCTGGAGGCAGCGGCAGCTATTTTCGCTGTCTGCTACCTGCCTTTCCTAGCTGGCTTTGCGGTTATGCTGCTTGCCCAGCATCAGGGTGTGGGTAAGATTGTGGCGCTAATTGCGCTGCCTGCCCTAAGCGACACCGGCGGTTGGCTGGCGGGGATTACTTTCGGTAAGCACCCCATGGCCCCCAAGATTTCACCTAAGAAAACCTGGGAGGGTTTCGTTGGCTCGGTAATTGCTACGACCATTGGCACCGGCGCTGTGCTTTGGGTGCTTGGTGGCACGCTGTGGGCGACTCCACTACTAGCTTTGGCTGTGGTTATTAGTGCCACCCTAGGTGACCTTGGTGAGTCGCTAATTAAGCGTGATTTGGGGCTAAAGGACATGTCTAACCTGCTGCCCGGACACGGTGGTTTGCTTGACCGTATCGACTCGATCCTCACTACCGCCCCCGTGCTCTATATTGCTTCAGTGCTAGCTTTATAGTGGTGGCTCGCGTTAGCACTAGCTATTAACGACGCCGCCGCCCACTAATCCCTACTGTCCAAGCCCCAAGGATTTTAATGGCTGACTCCCGCCCCGTATCAATTGCCGCCCCCCGCCGTCGGGGACGTCAGGTGCTGCCCACGGACCAGCCACCGGAGGGCGCTACTAGCCCTGATGCCAAGCCGCGTCTATCTTTCGCGGTGCCGGTCGCTAAGGGTAAAGCTCCGCGTCACTTGGCTGACTTGGATTTAGCTGGGCGTAAGCAGGCTCTGAAAGAGGCGGGGTTGCCGGCTTTTCGTGCCGACCAGCTTTCGCGTCACTATTTCACGCATTTCACCCGTAACCCGGCTGATATGACTGACCTGCCGGCCTCCCAGCGCACCGCGCTATGTGATGAGCTGCTGCCGGATCTGCTCAGCCAGGTACGAGCCTTGAAAGCTGACCAGGGTAAAACCATTAAGTACCTGTGGGAGCTATTTGACGGGGTGCGGGTAGAGAGCGTGTTGATGCGCTACAAGGACCGCACCACGCTGTGTGTCTCTAGCGAGGCCGGCTGCGGTATGGCCTGCCCATTTTGTGCCACCGGTCAGATGGGTTTAACCCGTAACCTAACTACCGCTGAAATCATTGAGCAGGTGCGTCAAGCCGCAGCGGCTTCACGTGACGGTGAGCTAGCTGGGGGACCGGCCCGGCTTAGCAATATTGTGTTTATGGGTATGGGTGAACCCATGGTCAACTACAAAAATCTGATTCCGGCCCTACACCGGCTCACCCAGAGCGCCCCTGAAGGTTTTGGTATTAGTGCCCGTAACATCACGGTTTCTACTGTGGGTTTGGTGCCGCTAATTAAAAAGTTGGCAACTGAAGGTATGCCGGTTACCTTGGCGGTTTCTTTGCATGCTCCCGACGACGAGCTGCGTGACGACCTGATCCCGGTTAACTCCCGCTGGAAGGTGGGGCAGCTGCTTGACGCCGCCCACGAATACTTTGAGGCCACCGGCCGGCGTGTATCTATTGAATATGCCCTGATTGAAGACATGAATGATCATGCTTGGCGTGCCCAGCTGCTAGCTGATGAGCTCAACAAGCGCGGTCACGGCTGGGCTCACGTTAACCCTATCCCGCTTAACCCCACCCCGGGCTCAATTTGGACTTGTTCACGCCCCCAGGTGCAGCAGGAGTTTGTAAACACCCTGCGTAGGGCTGGTATTACTACAACTGTGCGAGATACTCGCGGTTCTGATATTGATGGTGCATGCGGCCAGTTGGCCGCCGAAGTGCTGCAGCAAGAAAGGCGCTTGAGTTAAAGCATGAGCGACTTATTCGAGACCGTAGCCTGGAACCAGAAGGGCTACCGTAAAAGCGAAGTTGACGAGTTCTTCAACCGTGCCCACGATCTTTACGAAGCTGGCGACACCACTAGCTTGACCCCCACCCAGGTGCGCACCAACTGTTTTGATGTGGCCCGTGGCGGCTATGACATTCACGCGGTAGATGCGGCTATGGACCGCCTTGAAGTGGCTTTGATGCGTAAAATGCGTGAATCATTCGTGGCCCGCAGAGGCCGCCAAGCCTGGATGGATGAGGCAGCTAATCTAGCTACCACGCTTTACCCGCGCCTGCTACGCCCAGAAGGTAAGCGTTTCGCGCCGGCTAAGCGTGGCTATTCGATTGCTGAAGTAGACCGGTTTATGGACCGTTTAGCGGCATTTTTTGACAAGGGCGACCCGCTTAAGTCTACTCAGCTGCGGAAACTTACTTTCTCTGCGGCCAAAGCAAATAAGGCCTATGACGAGGCCAGTGTGGACGCATTTATTGAGCGAGCCATCGAAGTATTGATGCGCGTGGAATAACACTAGGGAGTGTCGTGAGTTTTCCAAACCAACTAATCATTTTGGGCTCTACTGGGTCAATTGGGACCCAGGCCCTGGATGTAGTGCGTGAGCTTAAAGCTAGCGGCCAAAGCGATATCCAGGTGCTTGGCTTAGCAGCAGGTGGCTCACAGCTGGATTTGCTAGCTCAGCAGGTGGTGGAGTTTAGCCCGTGCGCAGTTGCGGTGGCTTGTACTAGCACCGCTGCCAAGCTACCGGATTTGCTTAAGCACTATGGCGCCGGTCAGCGCCAGCCACAGATTATCAGCGGCCCCGATGCCGCCGCTGAACTGGTGCGTAGCCTAGCTATGGGGCAGGAGGGCACGGTACTTAACGGCATTACTGGTTCGGTTGGTTTGGCCGCCACTTTAGCTACTTTGGCCGACGGCGCCCGCCTGGCACTGGCTAATAAGGAATCTTTAGTGGTGGGTGGGGCCCTGGTAAAGCAGGCCTTAGCCTACCCGGGCCAGGTGGTGCCGGTTGACTCTGAGCACAGCGCTATTGCCCAGGCTTTGTTAAGTGGCCGCCACGAAAAGGGTTTAACCAGCCCGGTAGTTAGCGGTTACAGTGAGGTCTCACGTCTGATCCTGACCGCCTCGGGGGGCCCGTTTAGGGGTAAAAAACGCGAGCAGCTCAGCCAGGTAACTGCCGCCCAGGCTTTAGCTCACCCCACCTGGTCAATGGGGCCGGTAGTTACGGTTAACTCCTCCACGCTAGTAAATAAGGGCCTGGAGCTAATTGAGGCCCACCTTTTGTTTGATGTGGACGCCAGCGACATTGACGTGGTGGTGCACCCCCAGTCAATCGTGCACTCCATGGTGGAATTCGTCGACGGCGCCACTATCGCTCAGGCCAGCCCGCCCGACATGCGTTTGCCTATCGCCCTGGGCATGACTTGGCCCCACCGCCCCCGCCTGGTGGGTAAGCTAACTAAACCCACCGACTTCACCAAGGTAAGCAGCTGGGATTTTGAGCCGGTAGATAACCAAACCTTCCCGGCCCTACAGCTAGCTCGTCACGCCGTCAGCGCCTCACCTACCCACCCGGCAGTGTTTAACGCAGCCAATGAGCAGGCCGTAGACGCTTTCCTAAAAGGCGCCCTGAACTGGGTGGATATCGTAGATATCGACATTGCGGTAGTAAACGAACATGAAGGGGTTAGCGCCCCCAGCTTGGATGATGTATTGGCGGTGGACCGCTGGGCGCGTGCACGCGCAGATGAACTGATCGCGGCGAAAGGCTAAACGTATATGTATTGGCTGGGCATAGTTATCTTCATTGTGGGGCTGCTGATTTCGGTAGCCTTACACGAGCTGGGACATATGATTCCGGCCAAAGCTTTTGGCGTTAAGGTTTACGAGTACTTCATTGGTTTTGGGCCGCGTATTTGGTCACGCCAAAAAGGTGAAACCGAATATGGACTAAAAGCCCTGCCCCTGGGTGGGTATGTGCGTATGGCCGGTATGCTGCCACCAGCCAAACCCGGCCACCCTGACAAAGTGAACTCCAAAGGCGAGCTAGGCATGGTGGGCCAAGCCCGTCAAGAGTCACTAGCTGAACTAGAGCCAGGTGAAGAACACAAGGCTTTCTACAATTTAAGCGCCCCTAAAAAACTGGTGGTTATGTTTGGTGGGCCGGTGATGAACCTGATCCTGTCAGGGGTGCTGATCATTGTCTCGATGAGTTTCATTGGGGTGCCCAAAGCCACCAACACCCTGGCCGGGGTATCTAACTGCCTACCCACCATTGAATCTGGTCAGTCAACATGCGACACCAAAGCCACCATCCCTGCCCGGGCCGCCGGGTTAAAGGCTGGCGACACCATTACCTCCTGGGATGGCCAGCAAATCAATGACTGGACCCAGCTGCAAACCGCTATCGCTAGCACCAAAGCCGGCACCGGCGTCGTCGTAACTGTAAAGCGAGGCAACCACAGCCAGCAGCTAAACGTGGTGCCCACCCAAGTGACCCGGGTAGTGCAAGACGCCCGGGGTAAAGCTCTAGCCGCTCCCGACGGCTCGGCCCTAACCCGCACCACCACTTTCGTGGGTATCAGCCCGCAAATTAGCGGCCAACCAGTCTCGCTGGGAACGGCCCTAAAAACTACCTGGCTGGTTAACGTCTCCACCCTTAAAGCCATTGTTACCTTGCCGGCAGGCCTCTACCACCGGGTGCTAAGCGCCCTGGGGCAAGAATCCACCTCAAACCAGTCGCTGGTGTCAATCGTGGGGGTTGGGCGTATGGCCGGGCAGGTATCAAGCGGCGGCGGCGGGGTAGTGGACCTGTCGGTGCGCGCATACTCCATGCTGATGCTACTAGCCAGCCTTAACGCAGCCCTGTTCGCATTCAACATGATCCCACTGCTGCCTCTAGACGGTGGACATATTGCCGGAGCTATCTGGGAAGGCCTGCGTCGCAGCTTCGCCAAACTACGTAAAGCCCCAGATCCGGGGCCAGTTGACACCGCTAAACTGCTACCAATTGGGCAGGGTGTGTTTATCTTACTGCTAATTGTGGGATGTCTCTTGATCTGGGCAGATATAGCTGCCCCGGTTTAGGTGCAATAATGTCAGGCGTGAATAATGCATCGATTGCTTTGGGAATCCCCACGCTCCGTGAAGAACAGCCCGTTCTAGGTAAGCGTAAGCCCACCCGCAAAATCATGGTGGGATCCGTGCCGGTAGGTGGCGATGCACCGATAAGCGTGCAGTCCATGACCACCACCAAAACCCACGATATCGGCGCAACCTTGCAGCAGATCGCTGAGCTGACTGCTGCCGGCTGCGACATTGTGCGCGTAGCCTGCCCCACCGATAAGGACGCCGAAGCACTGCCCATTATCGCTAAGCAGTCACGCATCCCGGTGATCGCCGACATTCACTTCCAGCCCAAATACGTCTACGCCGCCATTAAGGCCGGCTGTGGCGCAGTGCGCGTAAACCCCGGTAACATCCGTAAATTCGATGACCAGGTAGCCGAAATCTGCAAGATGGCCTCCGACTACGGCGTCAGCCTACGTATCGGTGTAAACGCCGGTTCGCTAGACCCGCGCCTACTGAAGAAGTACGGCAAAGCCACCCCTGAGGCCCTGGTGGAGTCAGCCGTGTGGGAAGCCAGCCTGTTTGAAGAAAACGACTTCCACGACTTTAAAATCTCCGTCAAGCACAACGACCCGGTCACCATGGTCCAGGCCTACCGCCTGCTAAGCGAAAAAGGTAACTGGCCCCTACACCTGGGGGTAACCGAAGCCGGCCCCGCCTTCCAGGGCACCATTAAGTCCTGCGCTGCTTTCGGCGTGCTACTAGCTGAAGGCATTGGTGACACCATCCGGGTCTCCCTGTCGGCCCCGCCGGTAGAGGAAGTCAAGGTTGGCACCAAGCTGCTCGAATTCATGGGCCTGCGCCCGCGCAAGCTAGAGATCGTCTCTTGCCCCTCCTGTGGCCGCGCCCAGGTGGACGTGTGGACTCTAGCCGAAAAGGTTGAAGAAGGCCTCAAAGATGTTAAGGCCCCGCTGCGCGTAGCTGTTATGGGATGCGTAGTTAACGGACCCGGTGAGGCCCGCGAAGCTGACCTGGGCTGTGCCTCCGGTAACGGCAAGGGCCAGATCTTCGTGCGCGGCAAGGTTGTAGAGACTGTGCCCGAAGATCGCATCGTAGAAACTGTGCTGCGCTACGCCAACGACATGGCCGCAGACATGGCTGCCGAGATGGGTGAGGAAGCACTAGAAAACGCTGCCCCACAGGTGATGGTGCCCTCAGCCTGATGCTGCGTTTGCATCGCGACCCGCATCCGCTTACGCCCGCCAATAGCACTGCGCTAATGCAGCTGTTGGCGGGCGACGCCGTAGCCGGGGTGCAACTAGGGGCGCAAATTAGCCGCTGGAATTACTGGGGTAGGGGAGACGTAGTCGCTTGTGGCACCCCCCAACCCCACGCTGGCGCTTGGGCTACCGGCTCACTTATCCTCTACGGTCAGCGCCACTGCAGCCCCAGTGAGTTAAAAGCCCTAGCCAGCCATGGGCGCCCCCGGTTAACTAGGCGCGGCTCAGTGATGGGGCCGGCTGATGATGTGGCCGCGCTATGGCCGTATTTGGATCAGCGCCATTTGGCGGTGCGCCAGGCGCGTTGGAATCAGCCTTTACTGCTAGCCCCGCCGGCTGAGCAGCTAGCTCAGACTTTGGCAGCTGCTAGCCGTAGCTGCGCCGACGAGCTGGTGGTGGCGGCCGCTAGCCAAACCCAAGCGGCCCAGGTGGGGATGGAGCCGCTGGTACTGCCGGCGGCGGTGGCCATGTTTAAAGAAGAAGTAGGTTTTGACCCGCTCTCTAGCGGCTCTGGCTATGGGCGCCATATCAGCCAGTTAATTGAACAGGGGCGCAGCTACGTACTTCTCGACGACGGCGCCGGTCACCTGGGCAATACGCAGGTAGCTTTTAAAGCTGACGTGGGTAGCTTATGGAACTCGGTAGCCCAAATAACCGGCGTGTGGACCCGCCCTGACCTGCGCGGTAGGGGACTGGCTAAAGTGGCGCTGGGGCGAGTGCTGGCCTTGATTTACACCCAACACCAGGTCAGCCATATCAGCTTGTATGTTAATGATTTCAACCTGGCGGCCCTGGGCCTATATAAATCTTTAGGTTTTAACCAGGTGGGCACCATGAGCACAGTGCTGCTGTAAATGCTGTTATAAACCTGCTTTAGTTTTAAACAGCTAAGTAGGCCAGACAACACCAGCTTCACTTAGCTACTGGGCTTGGCTACGCGTAACATATACGTGTGCTTCAGACAATGACCAACGCCTTTATCCGTACTTTGCGTGAGGATCCTGCCGACGCAGAGGTAGCTAGCCACAAACTACTGGTGCGTGCTGGCTATATTCGCCGCGCTGCCCCGGGAATCTACACCTGGCTACCACTAGGACTGCGCACCTTGCGCAAGGTGGAGCAGGTGGTGCGTGAAGAGATGGATACTATCGCGCAGGAAGTACATTTCCCGGCTCTACTCAGCGCCGACCCTTACAAGGCCACCGACCGCTGGGAAGAATACGGCCCCACCCTGTTCAAACTGCATGACCGTAAAGGTGGGGACTACATGCTGGCCCCCACCCACGAGGAAATGTTCACCTTGCTAGTCAAGGACATGTACTCCTCCTACAAGGATCTGCCCGTTTGCCTCTACCAGATCCAGACCAAGTACCGTGATGAGGCTCGTCCGCGTGCAGGCTTGATCCGTGGGCGCGAGTTCATCATGAAGGACTCTTACTCCTTCGACATTGACGACGCCGGCCTGGAACGCTCCTACCAGCTACACCGCGCCGTTTACCAGCGTATTTTTGAGCGCCTGGGCCTTGAATACGTAATTGTTAACGCCATGAGTGGAGCCATGGGGGGCTCCCACTCTGAAGAGTTCCTACACCCCTCACCCATTGGTGAAGACACTTTCGTGCGCTCTGCCGGTGGCTACGCCGCCAACGCTGAGGCCGTCACCACCCCGGTGCCCGAGGCTGTGGATGCCTCCAATGAGCCGGCCCCGGTGGAGGTAGACACCCCCGAATGCCCCACTATTGAATCCCTGGTGGAGCTGTTCAACACCAAATACCCGCGCGCCGACCGTCCCTGGAGCGCCGCTGACACGCTTAAGAACGTAGTGGTTAACCTGACCCACCCCGACGGCTCCCAGGAGCTGCTGGTAATCGGTCTGCCCGGTGACCGCGAAGTGGATATGAAGCGCCTAGAAGCCGCCGTGGCCCCGGCTGAGGTGGAAATGGCTGGTCACGAGCAGCTAGCCAAGCACCCTGAGCTGGTGGCTGGTTACATTGGCCCGCAGGTGGTGGGCCCCAACTCACCTAAGCGTGTGGTTCAGGTGGTCGACGGCGTCGAGCAGCTTAGCGGCAGTGTGCGCTACCTGCTAGACCCGCGCGTAGTAGAGGGCACCAGCTGGATCACCGGCGCTAACGCAGACCAGCGCCACGTCTACCACCTGGTAGCTGGGCGCGACTTTAAGGCTGATGGGGTAATTGAGGCCGCTGAGGTGCGCCCCGGCGACCCGGCCCCTGACGGCTCTGGCCCGCTAGAGCTAGCCCGTGGTATCGAAATCGGTCACATCTTCGCCCTGGGGCGCAAGTACGCTAACGCCCTAGACCTAAAGGTGCTCGACCAAAACGGTAAAGCCCAGGTGGTAACCATGGGTTCTTACGGCATCGGGGTTTCACGTGTACTAGCAGCTCTGGCTGAAACCAACTGCGACGAGCAGGGCCTAGCTTGGCCCGTGCACCTGGCCCCCTACCACGTACAGGTAGTGGCTACCGGTAAGGATGAGGCTGTATTTGAAGCCGCCACCACCATTGCCAGTGAGCTAGATGGCCTAGGCTACGACGTGCTATTCGATGACCGTCGCAAGGTCAGCGCTGGCGTTAAGTTCGCTGACGCTGAACTATTGGGTATGCCCTACATTGTGGTGGTAGGCCGCGACCTAGCTAAGAACGGCACTGTAGAAATCCGCAACCGTCGTAGCGGCGAGCGTATCAGTGTTAGCGCCGAGCAGGCTGTAGCCCAGCTAAACGAGCTGCTAGCGGCCCAGCTGAGCTAACAAAGCAGGCTTTAAGCGCTTAGCGCGGGCTTTAAGCACTAAAGTGCTTAAAGAACCCAAAAAACGTGGGGGGCGGGCTGGTTAACCAGCCCGCCCCCCACGCTTACTTGGAAGCTTATTTAACCCCTAGGGCTTGTTCTGTTTGAGTTAGCGACGCATTCCAGCTTTGGGCTTGTACTAGTGCCCAAGCTGCGGCGCTAATAGCCTGTTTACGCTGTGAGTCATCTTTAGCATTGGCTACTTCACCAAGCTCAGCGCTAACCACATTTAGCCATAGGCTAGCGCCCTGCTCATAGGAGTTGCCGCTGGGCAGTTGGTAGCTGCTTAGGCGCTGATCAGGGCATTTAATTGCCAAGCAGGCGTCTACTGTGGCGGCGGCGGCCTTAGCCTGGGTGGCGGTGGCGCCGTCACCGCTTTGCGCCGCAATCACCTCTAAACCGTAGCGGGCCTGGTCATAGGCGCTGAGTGTGCTCGCCTGCAGGGGGCTAGTTAAATTAACGCCGGTGCGTGGCTGCGGGGCCATCAGCTTGTCAAAATTCGTGCCATCAAGGGCGCGTGCCCAGCTAGCCCAAGTTAAACCGATAGAGGCATATGTTTGGGCAGTTTTACCGCTAGATTCACTTGCAGCCTTAAGGGCCTCACCAGTGCCCTGCTTAAGGTACATAACCAGCTGCGCCGTCGTCGTATCAGAACCAGCCGTAGGAACTGGCGAGACAGTGGGATAACCGGTTGGGGGAGTGGTGTGCCAAGGCTGCCACACCCCACCTAGCGAACGCAGTTGAATAGCCGAGCCTTTAGCTACGGCAGCCACCTCAGCTGAGCCAGATTTAGCTAGCAACTGGGCGGCAGAGTTAATCAAAGCCGTTCGGCGAGCCAAAGCATCCTGGGTTTGCTGTGACGCTGAAAGCGTAGGCAGAGCTGCGCGCGTGCCCTCACCTATCCGTAAACCACAGCCTGACAGAGCTAAAACGCAGGTCAGAGCCATGATTGAACAATTGCGGGCGGTAGCGCGAAAACTAAACGGGCGCAGGGCGGGGGTGATTACGCGGCACTTCACCCCCTGATCTTCCCACGTACAGGTAAGATATGGGCAGGTAATTATCGACAGAAGGATCAGCAATGGCACCCGAGGCTAAGGGAAACCACAAACAAGCACCGGCTGAACTGACCCAAATCCTGGCCCCAGTGGTTAGCGAAAACGGCTTAATGCTGCTGGAAACTGAGCTAACCAAGGCCGGAAAGTACTCGACCTTGCGAGTTATCGTGGACCTACCAGAAGGCCCCGGAGATGTTGACCTGGACACAATTGAACAGGTGGCGCGTCAAATCAGCGACGCGCTAGATGAAGCTGACCCAATTAAGGGCTCCTACCAGCTTGAAGTATCTAGCGCCGGCGCCGAGCGCGAACTGCGTGATGCGCGCGAATTTGGTCGTGCGGTAGGCCGACTGGCACAAATTAACACCGAAGCCGGTGAAGTGTTCGGGCGTGTACTAAGCGTCAACAAAAACGGGGTAGAGGTAGAAACCAAAACCGGCACGCAGCTAGTACCCTTTACGCAGATCATCAAGGCTCAGCAGGTAGTAGACCTCAGCGGTGCGCTGTAACCATAACTGAATAAAAGGAGCACACATGGAAATCAACATGACTGAACTGCGCGTTGCCGCAGATGAGTTGGAAATAGACCTAGATAACCTGGTCCCTGCTATTGAAGAAGCGATCCTAAACGCTTATCTCAAGCAGCCCGGGGCTATTAAGGGTGCCTACGTGCGTATAGACCGCCGTAACGGCGAGATGAACGTTTATGCCCCTGAGCTAGATGAAAACGACCAGCCTACCGGCGAATACTTTGACGACACTCCCCCGCACTTTGGGCGTATCGCCCAGGCCTCCATCCGCTCCGTAGTGGTCCAGCGCATCCACGACCGCCGCGACATGGAAGTGCTTGGCGCCTACAAGGACAAGACTGGCCAGCTGGTCTCTGGCATTGTGCAGCAGGGGCGCGACCCGCGCACTGTATACGTGCGCCTAGACGAAGAACGCGAAGGCATTATTCCTCCCGCTGAGCAGGTGCCCGGCGAGCGCTACCGTCACGGTGACCGTGTGCGTGCCTACGTAACTGAAGTTTCCCGTGGCCCGCGCGGAGCCCAGATCATTCTTTCGCGCACTCACCCGGGACTAGTGCGTCAGCTTTTTGAGCGTGAAGTACCCGAGCTGTCTAAGGGTGAGGTGGAGATTGTCTCCCTGGCGCGCGAGCCTGGACACCGCACCAAGATGGCAGTGCGAGCCAACAACCGTGACATTAACGCCAAGGGCGCCTTCATTGGCTCCATGGGCACGCGTGTGCGCGCGGTAAACCAGGAGCTGGGTGACGAAAAGATCGATATTGTTGACTGGTCAGCTGACCCGGCCAAGTATGTGGCTAACGCTCTTTCTCCCGCCCGCGTCTCCAGCGTGACCGTGCTAAACGAGGAAGAAAAGACTGCCCGCGCAGTGGTTCCGGACTTCCAGCTGTCACTAGCGATCGGTAAGGAAGGCCAAAACGCCCGCCTGGCTGCGCGCCTAACTGGTTGGAAGATCGACATTCGCTCTGATGCTGATGAGGGTGAAATTCAGCCTGGCCGTACCTCAAGTGCTGACGTGAGCGGTGACTCAGACTACCAAGGCTGAAAAACACCCAAATAGACGTTAAAATGAGCGATATGAGTCAACCTATACGTACCTGTGTAGGTTGCCGGGCTAAGGACGCACGTAGTGCGTTAATTCGCCTCGTTCGCCGCGATACTCGTGTGGTGGTGGATACCGGTGCTTGTGCACCGGGAAGAGGCGCCTGGATGCATGACGATCCGCAATGTTATGGCACCGCCCGCAGACGGCGCAGCATTGAGCGTGCATTGCGTTGCAAAGGGACGCTCAACCTTGACGTTGTAGACAATTGGTTTTCCCCTACCCACGTGGGAAAACAACTGCCGCCTAGCGGCACCGACTACTAGACATGAAAGCGGGTAGAGAGCCGATGGGCACCCGATGAGTACCCAGCGATGAGCTGCCAGCAGTAAACACACCCACCTGTTTCAGGTGGGAGACTGGAACAGGAGAATAGTGGCTAAACCACGTGTACATGAGCTCGCTAAGGAGCTCGACCCCTCAGGCAAGAAGGTCACCAGCAAGATCATTCTGGCCTGGCTAAAAGACCAGGGGGAATTCGTTAAGGCAGCCTCCAGTGCTGTTGAACCCCCGGTAGCGCGCCGCGTGCGCGAACACTTCGCCCCGATGGTTGAGGGCGACGGCGCCAAGAAGGCTAAGAGCGACGCGCCTAAGCCTGGTGCCAAGAAAGCGGCTAAGCCCGCCCCTAAGCCGGCTAAGCCTGCTGCTAAGCCAGCCCCCGTTGAGGGTGCTAAGCCCGCTGCCCCAAAGCCCGGGCCTAAGGCCCCCAAGCCGGCGGTAGCTGAGGAACCCAAGCCGGCGGCTAAGCCCGCCCCTAAGCCGGCTAAGCCTGCTGCTAAGCCGGCCCCCAAGGTAGAGAAGGTAGAGGGCGCCAAGCCCGCCGCCCCTAAGCCGGCTGCTCCTGCGCCGCGTGGTGGTGCGCGCCCGGGTAACAACCCCTTTGCTTCTTCGCAGGGTATGCCCCGTCCTGGTGGCGCTCGCCCGCAGCCTGGTCAGGGTGGTCCGCGCCCGGCAGCTCCGCGTCCTGGCGGTAATGGCGCCCCGCGCCCGGGTAACAACCCCTTTGCTTCTTCGCAGGGTATGCCCCGTCCTGGTGGCGCTCGCCCGCAGCCTGGTCAGGGTGGTCCGCGCCCGGCAGCTCCGCGTCCTGGCGGTAATGGCGCCCCGCGCCCGGGTAACAACCCCTTTGCTTCTTCGCAGGGTATGCCCCGTCCTGGTGG
>ERZ773265.26-NODE-26-length-96804-cov-15.258607_pt1 | contig 96804 bp, 80 predicted proteins | sample MGYA00580512_ERZ773265 | MGnify/ENA primary metagenome ERZ773265 (study PRJEB29015, sample SAMEA2738169) | human oral metagenome | biome: human oral; feature: human-associated habitat; material: saliva | place: China | collected 2183 ... | reverse complement strand
AACCCCGGCCCGCTCACGGCCTCGGCGGGCGTGGCCATCGTGGGCCGCAACTTCCAGTTCCACATCGCCTACGACCTGGCGGAAGAGCTGGTGTCGCGAGGAAAGAAGCTTGGCAAGAAGAAGGGGGAAGTCCCCTGTTCGACGATCGACTTCCACGTTCTGCGCGACGCGACGGTCCTCGACCCGGACGACACGCTGGACGAGTACAAGGGCCGCGTGCAGCGTCCCTTCCTGGTCGGTCACTACGCGCCGGAGCGGATCGGGGACGCACCCACGACCTCGCCTGAAGAAGCACCCACTGCGAAGCCGCAGCCGTTGCCTTCCTGGGAATGCATCCTCCGGGCAGTCGCTGTCTTCGACGGCAAGAAACCGGATGACCCCACGCAGACCACCGGTGATCCGTTCCCGCGTACCCGCGCGAACCGTATCGTCAAACTCCTCGCCGACTATGTCAATGTTCCCAAGGACGATAAGGCGCGATCCGAGTGCCTCGGCTACGTCCTGAAGGACAACGAACAGGCGTTCGCGACGCAGGAGCAGATCGACAACGACAAGCAAAAGTCGGACGACGTCAAGAGGATAACGAAGCGCTGCAAGCACCCCATCTGCGCGATCCGCCTCGAGTGGACGGATGCGCAGGAGAACGCGCGGGGTACGAAGGCGCTCGTGAAGGCGTTGGGGCCGCTGCCCTCGAAGACGCGCCTCGACGATCCCGACGAGCACACTGAGGACTGCATCGAGCAGGTGCGGTGGCTCCTGGACCTCATCGACCTGTCCGAGAACGTGCCCGACGGGTACCTCGCTTGTCGAATCGGCCAGGGCAACGACGACGGCTCTGCGGCAACAACAGACGATCCCACCGAAGGAGGTGCCCAGTGACCACCGCTTTACCTACTACTTCTCCTACCGCGAGCGGCCACGTGACCATCATGTTCACGTCCGACTGGGGCGTGTCCACGGGTGTGGGCCACGCGGGACGCACGCACTCAACAATTGAGCGTTGCGGTGACGACCCGGTCGTGCGCGGCACGGTCATCACGGGAGTCCTGCGCGAGCAGGCGATGCTGGCGGCGAAGGCCCTCGACGGACCAAAGGAGGGAACGTGGACGAACTTTGCCCGGTGGCTCTTCGGCCAGGACCCCGATAGCAAACCAGGTTCTGTCCCCCACCCGCGTCACGTTCTCTTCTCGGATGCGACCCCGGCCTCGAAAATCCCAATCCACGACACGGTATCCCTCTCCATCGACCCGACCACGGGGACGGCGCGCGACCAGTTCCTGCGTTTCACGGAGCGCGCAGCGGCCGGCGTCCTCACGGGCACGTTCACGCTCATCGACGAGGCCGGGGGGCCTCTCTCCGTTCAGGCGACGATTGAGGCCGCGCACTTCCTCCTGGGGGTCGCGGGCCTCATGGTCCGAGGCATCGGCTCGGGCCGCAGCGGAGGCGACGGCGAGTGCACGGTGGCGGTCAGCGACAAGGACTACGCGAAGCCCTACCTGCAGGATGAGGAAGCCGCCGACGCGCTTAAACGAATCCTGGCGAACCGAGATAACGACAGCCCCACATACTCGTCAGAAGACGTGAAGACCGTCGCAGGTCACCTGCGGAGCCGCGCTCGGGAAAGCTTGCAGGAGGTCCCAGACCTGCCAAAGGATCTTCTGGAGAACAGCCCCCAAGACATAGCATTACCCAGCTCTCAGCCTTCGGAGTCCGGCGACACGACCTGGTACGAAACGTCCCTCGACATCGTTCTTGATACTCCGGTTGTTTCCTACGAGGTCCCCTTCTCGAACGAGGTACGGTCGTTGGACTTCCTGCGCGGAACCGTGTTGGTCCCGTGGCTGCACAACCTCCTGCGCAAGAAGTACCGGGGCATGGACTCCGCTATCGTCAGCGGCGACCTGCGCATCAGCGATGCACTTGCGGTTTACAAGGGTGTGGCTGGGTTGCCCGTTCCTTTTGTTGTGGAGAATGAGAAGGTTCCCGAGGACAAACTCAAGGACAAACAAGGCGATATACAACCCTGCACGCTCTTCAACAGGCATATCCCAATCGACGATCAGGTATGTGGAGACCACACGATTCCCAGTCGTGGCCGCTATCTGTTTGTCAAATCGAACGTCTCTCCCGTCACAGGGTGGATCGGGAAGCCCTCGCTGATTGGTCGACAGTCGACGGCGATCAATTCGGAGACGGGCGCAGCGAAAGATGGACAGCTGTTCCTGGTGCGTGCTCTGCCTGCCGGGTTGACGCTGCGTGCCTCGATTGTCGTGTCGAAACGACTACTGAGCGAGCTTCACGGCACCGCTGCTACATCCACTGATTCACCTCTGACGCTCGACCTCGGCATTGCTGAGCAGCCAGCCTTCCTCGGATCCCGCAAGCTCACAGGCACATTCGGACGCGCCCGCTGCACTGTGGGTAGTACCTTCACCAAGGTGGGAAGCACCCCGCCCCCGGTAGAGGGTCCTGTCACCGATGAGGGAACCCAGGCCTCGTCCTGCGAACCCACCGAGGTTGTGTCTCTGTGGTTCACGTCCGACGTGCTCGCACGGTCGAGCGCTCTGGGACCGGGCGGGAGCGTTGAGGATCTGGAGCTTGCCTTCAGGCGGACCAACGTTCCGGTCACGGTCGTTCAGGAGAGCCCCGATCAGGACTCGGGCGACAAGAATCGTAAACGGATTCTGACTGCGATCCGACACCGGCGTGTGGACTCGTGGTCGCCGAGGGATAACGCACCTCGCGCCACACGGCTGGCGATCCAAGCGGGTTCAGTAGTCCAAGTGCGTATCTCCCCGGACGATCTAGGGGCACTCGAGACACTCGGGCATATCGGCGTCGGTGAGCTCACGCCCCAGGGATACGGCCGCTTCCTCGTGGACTCCCCCCTGCTGGAGGAAGCGACGCTGCCCTTATTCACGACCAAGAGTATGAGCTTTACAGCACCAACGGAGGCTGTCTCATGACCATCTACCGCTACGACATGACGATCCCCGTGCGCGTCGTCTCCGCGCTGCACTCCGGCGGCGTCGATGAGGTACCTGTGCGCCCCATAACCGACGAGGACGGCCGGACTGTGCAGCCGAACGCTTTCGTGCGCAATGGGCTGGGCGAGGCGATCCTACCGGGTCGCTCCATCAAGGGAGCCATTCGTGCCGCATTCGAAGAACACATGGATGAGCTTGGCTTCAGCGAAGAGGAACTCAAGAGCCTGTGGGGCGGTGAGATGCGTCGGGATGTCGGCACTAGCAAACCGGCCCGCGGCATCGGCACCGACAAATCCCTCCCACTGCGGGCAAGCGCCCTCACCTTCCACCACGCCGTGGTGTGGGACCGCAATCAAGGCGATCTCCCCCACCGCATGAGCACGGCCATTGACCGCGCCACTGGCGGCGCCGCAGACGGTGCACTTTTCGCGTACGAGTACCTGCCCGTGGACACGACTTTCGAGATCCGAATCAGTGCTGAAGCCCAGGACCCGGCCCCAGACCCCACAAAAAACGAGGATGCACAGTCCACAACGCAGAGTGAGGCAACAAAGGGGACACCGCCTGCACCCCCTGCTCTCGTTAAGAAAGCCCTGCAAGCGGTCGTGGCACTCCTCCACGGCAAGTGCATCAGCCTCGGAGGCAGGACAGGGTCCGGTTGGGGTCGCGTCGAACCAATCAACGAGAATGCTAGGTATGACTGCAAGCTGGTAGTCGTCCCCGATTCAAAGAGCGAAAAGGGGGATCCAACTAGCGTTCTTGCTAACATACTTGACCAGCGCTCGCCTGTAGACATCGAGCCTGACAAGAACCTGGACCGTCAATCTGCATCAACCAACATCAAGATTGAGTGGCAGGCTCCGGCGGGATTATTCGTCGGAATGAACAAACCCGACGGCATCAAATCCTCGGAAGAAGACACGGTACCCGCAGCGCCACTGCGCAACTGGCACCTCAATGACACGCATCGCGCCGATCACGGGGATGCTACTTATCCGAAAATCGCACATGAGGACAAGGCCTCGCTGCTACTTCCGGGCACGTCGATCCGCGGGGCGTTGCGGTCCCACTGTTCTCACATTGCTCGCAGCATTGTCAGTGACAGCGAAGGTTGTGACGAACTCGGGATGCCGGGTGATGTACACAAGCAGCTCGCCACCGATCCGCTCCTCGTGCGCTACTTGTTCGGGACAACCGAGTACCGGGGAGCGGTCCGCGTCCACGACTGCGAAGGGCGGATATCAGAAGAAGAGTCTCTCAAGCTCACACGCAACGCAATCGATCGAGTCACCGGAAGCGCTGCCCACGGAGCGTTGTATTCGGAGCTGCTATATCCGCATGCTACATGGGATGCAATCGAGATCGAGATCGACCATGCGCAGCTATGTCGGAATATCTGTCAGGACCTCGGCGATTACGCACTTTCAACCGTGTCCGCGTCAGACCAGGAATGCGAGCAACCGGCCATCAAAAGCCGCCTGCGAGCAGCTATCCTGCTCCTGACCATGGCCGTCACCGACCTCTGCGAGGGAATCCTGCCTCTTGGAGGAGGGACAGGCGGGGGTCTCGGCTTCATCGAGGTCTCGCGTGTGTCTTTCATCGGATTGCCAGACGCTACCTCACCAGTTGAGATTCCCTTCGAGGTGCCCGATCACCCCGAAGATTCTCACGAGGTGCACGAGGCTCGTACGGACTTTGCACGAAATATTCTGACGAGTGTAATCTCTGCCTTCGGCGAGAAATGCCCGGAGGTGACATCGGCAGAGCACACTGCAATCAATCTGATTCGGAAGTGGGTGGGCTCAGAATCCGATGGCGATCAAGAGAGCTCTGCAGCTCAACGTATTCGACCGACGCAGGTGCGGATCGGGTGGAATTCACCAACCGGTGTGTTCGTACACGACCCTGGACAGAAGACTCCTGCAAACAAAGAGCAAACCAAGAGAGAGAACGGGGACGATAGTAATGTCCTCCTCCCTCTCCGTGTCAAGAACTCAACCGATAACAGTAAGACTTGTACAGATCCACTGTTGCTCCCAGGCACCTCTATTCGTGGTGCACTGAGATCCCGGTGTTCGCGGATCGCTCGAACGGTGCTGTATGCCGAGAGTGGACCGCCTGAGGAAAAGAGTTTCGTTGCGGCCGACGAAAAAGGAAATCACCGTCCCATCGACATCCACGAGCAGCTTGCGCGTGATCCGAATCTGGTGCGTTACATGTTCGGCACGACCGAGTACCGTGGTGCAATCAGAATCCGAGACTGCACAACGCAAAGACTCAATGAGTCCCTGACGATTCCCCACAACGCGATTGATCGCTGGACTGGTGGAGCAGTCAAAGGAGCACTGTTTTTTGAAGTTGTTTACCCACATGCCTCGTGGAACGACATCGTCATCGAGGTTGACACCGCACGTCTTCTTCAGAATGTGAAGACCGAGTCGAGTATCGCGGACCTATCACTCGATGACTGTGTACCCTTCGCCCGAGCGTCCTGGTGTCTCCTATGTATTGCCCTAGCGGAACTCAGCGCGGGCACCCTTCCGCTCGGAGGGAAAACAACCCGAGGCCTCGGCCAAGTTAAGGTCACCGGTATCAGCATGTCTGACGCCGACGGCACGATCATCACGGCTCCGACTGAAGAACAGCTATGGCCCGGCAGACGGGGCGACAGAGATAACACGACTCCTAGCGCCGCACACACAATCCTCGCGTATCTGCGAGGCGAACTCGGCGGAAACCGAGCATACACGGGATGGGCTGATTGTCTCCCAGAATCCAATGCCGAAGCATGTGAGACCTCGACGCATAAGGACGTGAAAGCAGATGAGTGACAAAGAAACCAAGAACAACGATCACGAGGCTGCCACTGCCACTGTCCCTTGCTGTCTGAAAGTTATTGAGCACGAAATACATGGTGCTGCGGAGCTTCCTGCGCTACTGGCCCGTGTTTTCACAGACGGTAAGATAGCGGGAATTGCCTGGGCGACGGATGGTACACGATCTGTCAATGCACTGAACCCAGCAAGCCCGGGCCAGGGGCCAACACTGAAAGTGTCATCTCCCGACGGTTTTGACATCTCGCAGGTCTACGAAGCACGCATCTGGCGGGTAACCAACAACAACGGGGACGACGCCACGCTTGCTCACGAGTTCCGATGGGCGAACGGCGTGGGTGCCGTCGAGCTAACGCTCACCGAGGACACGGCTGAGGCAACGTCCGAAGGCTCGGAGTCAAAACCTGTCAGCGGGTGGTTCCGCAAGGTGAGCTATCTGCAGCACGAGTCTTCTGGCAGTGGCGATACGGATTCTGCCTCGGAACCCACCTCTGGTCGGACAGAACAGGACGAGCAATACGTCGCCACAAAGCCGATGACGGCAGTCGAGTTCATCCAAGAAGAAGATAAGTACGGAAACACGGTCGTAGTCGACCAGCTATTCACAGGAGAGTGGAAATACAATGCCTAAGATTCACGCAGCGGCAAATAGGATTCCTGTTCTACGAACCAACACCACGCTCAAGAATTACCCGGAACTCAACGACCGAGAACCAGCATCACTAGACCACTTTCCAGCTCACACTTGGAGCGGATCCATAAGATTTTCCATTACTGCAAAAACACCACTCGTTTACGGAAGTGTAGACGAAGATACTGGTGCGATCTCAGTTCCAACAACGACAATCAAGGACAAGGGGAAAGTAACACGCACGGTTCCCATTTTACCCGCGACGATGGTGAAGGGCATGCTGTCTAACGCCTATGAAAGGGTTACGTCGTCCCGCCTACGGGTATTCGGAGACTACTCAGAACCCCTCACATATCGTATGGATCCCGCAGAATGCCAAAGACTCGTCCCCACATTCGTGCAACCTAATAAGAGAAAAGCAGTTTTACTTACTGGAACCCACGACAGGCTGCCATCAGTTAAGAGAAATTACAACAGTCGACCAATTCCCGTCATGATGGCAGCAACGCTTCGAACGCGACAAGGGGATAATACAAAGTTTGCCCCAGGAATGAACAACCAACGCTTGTTAGCCATGATCCGTCCACAACAAGGAAAACGGTACCGTCAAGTACAGTTCGACGCGAAGCTTGTCGATAACGGAACATACGCATATTGGTTTATCTACGCCCTCTACACAAATTCTGAGCCATCCCAGCGAGTTCCAATATTCGACGAAAACACGCTTACCGGAGAAGACCTGCAGCAAAATCTCACTAAGCAGATCGGATACGTCTATCTCACCACAGATCCAGACGACCTTTCGAAGAACTCGACCACATTCGCCAAGAAGATGGCAGAACGCGTCTTTTTCACGGAGACACGCATTTCGCCTGAGAGAGCAACCATTCCCCCCGGAACACAAAACCACCCATCGCCGGTCGAAAGGTATTTCCAAATACTCAAAAGCTATTCGCAAAACTGGGATGCCGAAACAGGAAATACACCTAACATCTTTATCCGTCAGAGCAAGATACTACTCTCCAATAAGACCAACTCCTTCTTGGCATACGCAGTGCTGTCCGAAAGCCAAGAAGGGCACAAGATAGTAGATGCACTCGTTCCCATCTCCGTCGGCCGCAACGCCTACGCGATGTCTCCTTTGGAGCTCGCACAACGCTCGCACATCGCTCCCGCCAAGCAACTCTTCGAGCTTTCACCTGCTGATCGACTGTTTGGCTACGTAGCATATAGTGACAGGTCAACTCCAGGAAGTAACGGAGAGAGCGAGCCGTCCTCTTCCTTGAAGGGACGCATTTCTATAACCGATGTAACTTATGCTGAGGGAGGGGGAGGAGTAGGAAAAGCAACCTCACCTCTTAGGCTACGCCCCCTCTTAGGCCCTCGCCCCTCCTCGGCTCGTAGATTCTTAACACGTGCCGACGGCTCTAACATCAATTCAGACAAACAGAAGGTCCGACGAAGTCAGTACTTCTCACACGATCCTGCGCAATCCCTCGGAGTGAGCACATACCCTGTTGATAGGAATGCATGGGAAAACGTTGATGAAGAGACCAAATTCCCTAAGAAAGCCCTCAAAACCGCAAGCGATTCTTTCAACGTCACCTCCGAGGTGAAGAAGTATGTTAAAGCGGGAACGAAATTCGATGCTACTATGCGTTTTGAAGCGCTGACTGAGTTTGAACTTGCCTGGCTTCTCTGGATTCTTGATTCGGCAAATCTTGTTCCACGCGCCGAACAACATAAGCCCATGAGCAGCACCCCATCAGATAAGGTCGGTTACCTACGCCTTGGCACCGGAAAGCCACTAGGTCTCGGAGTTGTGCAGATCGACCTATCCCCTAACGGTTTCCAGGCTGGCGAAACCATTGGCAGCAACACAGGTACACCCTCACTTTTCTCAGCCTACACCGAGTTGACGGGGTGTTTAGGCACAGTTGTCACGACCACCGATCCCGCTCAATTTCAGGTCCCCAAGCACTACCTGAAGACACCTTGGGTTGATGCTTTTCAGCGTTCATGCTTAGGATATGATGACATGTTTGACGTTCGGCACTTCACGCTTGATGAGAATAAGGAGAACAATCGGACGGATTGGGAGACAGGGCTCCCAATCAACGGTGCAGGAGTCGAACCCGGCGTCCTTTGGGGTCCCCAGAGTGGCGCTCCTATTTTCGTTCCCGAACGACGAAAGAAGAAACGCCGCTAACCCCTCACCACACTCCCCGGCACAACCCCACATCATCCAGCGCTATGGCCGCGCCGAGTATGTCGGCGCGGTCGGCGCAGGATGAGCAGATGGGGTATATGTGGATGACGTCGTCGCTCTCAGAAATGAGGACAGCTAGAGACGAGCGCACGCGCGCCAGCGTGGCGCTATCAAGGCGGAGCTGGAACACGGATTTTTGGATGCGGTAGCCCCAGGATTCCAGTGTTTTGGCGACGCGGAGCCGTCGTTTGTTGTCGGCGATGTCGTAGGCGATGATGTAGATCATCGCCAGGCGACCCCGCTCCACTGGTAGTCGGGTTCAGCGATGGCGCGCGCCAGCATCTGCGCGGAGTGGGCGGAACTGTTCCATGAGGTCCAGCGCCAGGCTGGGCCGTTTGTCGGTGGGTGCGTGCGCGATGCCGAGGGACGGTTCGAGCCCGGCGGCGTGCAGCGCGCCAAACATTCGGACAGGAGGATCGCGTACCCGTAGGACAGGGCGGCGTTGGGTAGGTCGCGGGGTGGGCGTCGGCTGCGCCCGTCGAAGGTAACGTCGGCGGGCACACACGCGGAGAGCGCGTCGAAGTAGACGTTGGAGCACGCGCCTTCGATGCCGATGCTCGCGAGGGCTTTCTACTCGTCAATGTACTGGGTCGTCACGTCGGTGAGGCGCGCGCCCGCGCCAATGGCCGCGGCCGCGACGGCATCGATGGCGTCGGCCAAGCGCTGGTCGCTTTGCCGCGAGCATGAGGGTGGTTCCGACGCGCGAGTAGAGCAGGCCGCGCCCCGTGGCGTACCTGTCAAGGTCGAGCAGAGCGGCGTCGGCGAGCACGCTCGCGAGCGGGTTGGGGTCCGAGGCCTGGGCGAGTTCGTCAATAATGGGCGCGTCGGTGTCGGGCAGGCCCAGGTGAGAGAGTCCCGCGCGGGTAACAAGGCCTGGGTCGGCCGGGCAGAGGGTGGCTCGCGCCAGGTGGTGGTTGCCGTGGTCGTAGTCGTCGACGAGTCCTCTACTGAATGCGTCGTGTCCTGCGCGCGTGTTGTCGTAGGTGCCGTGGGGGCGTTCCGCAGCGAGGCGGCGTTCGAGGGTTTCGCGCACCGATTCGGCCAGGAGCGCCCGGGTTATGGGATCGACCGTCGTGAGAGTGTTCGTGTCAAGTGCGGCGATGCGTGGCGGCGCCCAGCCGTGGGCGGCGAGGACGCGAAGTTGTTCGTCGGTGAGGCTTCCCGGCGTGGGGGTGTTCGCTCTGGTGGGGTCGGGGTGTGCTGTGAGGAGTCGGCGTCTGGCGCGAGTGAGGGCCTCGGGGCTGGTCGCTTCTCTCAGGGACGAGGCCGTGGCGGGTGTCGTCATTGTCTGCCATTCCACTCAGCAACCTTGCGGTTCCTCTCCAAGTGTGAAGCGTTATGGAGGAGCGACACGCCGACGATGGCGGCGATTTCCGGGACAGCGTCGGCCCCGCAGGCGTTCCGCGGCGATGCGAGCAGTCGCAACGAAAAGTCTGATATTCTGACTTCGTGCTTGCTGACCGGAGGGGTGCTTTTTCGGCCACAGGCGATCCGGCACAACGTTGTCCCTGGCCACAGAGGGTGCGACACGCCGGGCAGTCAGAAAGCACCGAGCGCCAAAAGGTGCATTAAGACATACTCCGAGTGTTGAGCAATTCGACCACTCATCGTGTCAGAAAGCACCGAGCGCCAAAAGGTGCATTAAGACCACACGCCAGGGGATATCTCCCATAACCTCGCTTGTGGGTCAGAAAGCACCGAGCACCAAAAGGTGCATTAAGACTGCACAGTGACTCTCTTGCAGGGCCAATGAGAATCCGGTCAGAAAGCACCGAGCGCCAAAAGGTGCATTAAGGGCTCTTCAGAGTTGAGCGTGGGTGGAGGCATCTAGACCTCCTGCGATGAGGAGCATTCGGAGTTGGTAGCTGCTGGGGTTGCGGTAGCCTCTGGCGATTCGTCTGCCCAGCTCGATAATGTCCGTTGATGGCTTCCGTAGAGCCGTTGCTTGCTCCGCCGGTATCGAAGTAGGCCAAGAATGCGTCCTTCCACTTGCGTAGGGTTAGGCCCAGGCGAGCGATTTAGGGTGTAGGACAGGCTGGTAGGCGCTGGATGAGGTGCGCGGCCAGGCGTTGGCCTTGGGTGGGTGTGGCTTGGTGGAAGACCTCGCGCACTTGCTGGGCGCAGTGGTAGGCGACTTCGACACTGATATGTGCCTCATCTGCCGTGAAGGCCTCACGGAGGCGTTCTTGCTGACGCTTCGTGAGCCTGCATGTGTGAGGCGCGCAAAAGATTGCGGACCTGGGTAGAGGGGGTCGCCTGTGCGTGCGCGGTGACCGGTCGTGTCTTGCTGGACGCGGGCGGCGCACCTCACCTGGGGCGTCGCCAGCGAGCTTGACGATGTGAAAGGCGTCGAGGACGCTGGTGGTGTCTTGGAGTTGGTCATCAATGGCGTTCTTGCTGTCCCTGGAAGGGATCCAGCGTCGCGATCTGGATACCGGAGCGAAACTGTTCGCCGCGCTCTTCTAGCCAGTTCTTATACACGGTGCCAGACCTACCTTGGACCAGGTCCACTCAAGCGGGCCGTGGGATGATCCTCCCCTCGAGTGGTCCACGATGCCAGTGAGCTCACGGGGCCCCGTCGACGTCGGCCCTGGTGATGCCACACACCTCTCATCAACCCCAGCACCCGAACCCCTGCGAAGCGGGCGGGGTCGTCAGATGCGGCTCGCAGACACGGCTTGATATGGGACCACACGGTATTCCACGTAGTTACCAGTTATCGAGCCAGCCCCGAGATAGTGGCTCCTTCGAAGCGCAACTGTCGGATCGCCCAGAGGAAGGCGGCTCGACATGAGCACCGATCTGACCCTGTTCACCCACCCGGTCTTCGGCAACCTGCGCACCATCGTCGACGGCGAGACCATCTACATCTGCGCAAAGGATGCCGCCACCGCACTGGGCTACAGCAACACAAACGATGCCATCAAGCGCCACTGCAAGGGGGTCGGGAAACGCTACCCTCACCTTTCATGCGCTATCTGCATCAGCGCATATAAAACCTGGCGGCGATCATGGCTGTAAGCAATGAACACCGCACTTAGTTTAATGCAGGGCCACGCACCCTGCCGAATCACATTTCTAGTCTTAAACAGCAGCGCCGTCGTCGAGAGTTAAGCCAGCAGCAACGATGGCCCCAGTGGCTTCGCTGCCGCCACCGTTACCTACAAAATCGTCCGTCGCATATAAAAACAGTATTGAAAAATCATAGGCGACGGACGATTTTACCTGTAAATCTCAGGCGCAGGCCCCAGACCAAGCCCCAACCCACCACCTAGAGCACCATGGCCGCCACCCAGCCGCTGGCCAGCAGGGGCAGGTTGAAGTGCAAGAAGGTGGGGATCACCGAGTCGCGGATGTGGTCGTGCTGGCCATCGGCGTTAAGACCGGCGGTGGGCCCCAGCGTGGAGTCAGATGCGGGCGAGCCGGCGTCGCCAAGCGCACCAGCCGTACCAATAATGGCTACTGTAGCCGCCGGGCTGAACCCCAAAGACATGCACAGGGGCACATAAATGGTGGTAATGATAGGCAAAGTAGAGAAGCTAGAGCCAATCCCCATGGTCACGATCAACCCCACCACCAGCATGGCTAGCGCCGCCAGGGCCTTATTGGCGCCAAAGAGCGCGGCGGAGGTTTTCACTAGGCTCTGTACCTCTCCGGTGGCGCTCATCACGGCGGCAAAACCTTGGGCGGTGATCATGATGAAACCAATCATCGCCATCATTTTCATGCCCTGGGTAAACACGTCGTCAGCCTGACGCCAATTAACCGCCCCGGTGATCATGAAAATTGACAGGCCCACCAGGGAACCCACCAGCAGAGAGTCAGCTTTCGACTCCAGCGAAAGCATCACCACCTGCACGGCGAAGGTGGCCACAATAGCGATCAGGGAAATGATCACCTTGTAGCGGCTCACCTGTTCCACGGCCACAATCGATACCGGCTGGTCCGCATATTCGCGCGGCTTACGGTAGGAGAAAAACACGGCGATCAGCAACCCGGCCACCATTCCCAGGGCCGGAATGGTCATCACGTGCATGACGTTGATGCCGTCTACTTTCATGCCGGCACTTTTAATGTTTGCCAGCAAAATATTGTTTAGGAAGATCGAGCCAAAACCCACCGGGATCCACATATAGGTGGTCACCAGTCCGAAAGTCAGCACGCAAGCAACCAGGCGCCGGTCAATACGCAGCTTGTTCATTACGGTCAGCAAAGGCGGGATGATCAGCGGAATGAAAGCAATGTGCACCGGGATAAGGTTCTGGCTCATCACCGACATGGCTAAAATTCCCGCCAGCATCAGCCATTTAGCCCCAAAAGCCGCTTTGGCATTATTTTCTTTGCCGACGGCGGCCGTAATTTTTTGCGCTAATAGTTCCGGCAGTCCGCTGCTGGCCACAGCCATGGCGAAAGCGCCCAGCAAGGCATAGCTCAGGGCGATTTTGGCTCCGCCTGCCAGCCCGGTTTGGAAGGCCACCATGGTCTTATCAAGGCCAATGCCTGAGATTAAACCGCCCACTACCGAACCTATGAACAGCGCTAGCACCACATGCACTCGCAGGGCAGCGAGTACAAGCATTACTAGGACAGCGATAAGTACGGCGTTCATAGAAGGGGAATATAAATGGCCCCTAGCCCGCAAGGCAAGGCTTGTCTCACTAGACAGTCATATTTGGCGGGCAGGCCCGGCGAATTTCGCGGGCCCGAGCAGTGGCCTAAATGGCAGCTTAGGTGCTGGTCCTAAACGGTACCTGGGCGGCTGCTCAAACCGGTAGGGAGTAAACAAACACGCGCGCTAACCCACACAAATACACGTCACACAGATTTCACTAACTGCGAACAGCCTCGCAATCCAATTTTCTTTGACAAGCTGGCACCTACCTGTGAATACTTCAAGAAACCTGGCCAGCACAGGTTTTGCTAACACAGTGTTAGCTACGCCATTTTTAGTGGCAATTATCGCAACTGTCACGCACTTGAGACTAGCGCTACAAACCAAGTAAAATCCGGCTGTCAGTGTATTTAGGGCTTAGCCCTAGATTCACTGTCAGGTGGAGCCTAGCCAAGACTTCTTAGCTAAGCAAAGCCAAAAGGTGATGACAAGGTTTGGGCTGGAGCCTATTGGTTCCAGCCCAAACCCTCACCAGGCCTTATGCGCACTTAAAGGCTAATTGCATCGCTTATATAAACGGGTGCCCCTACCAAAACTGGTAGGGGCACCCGTTTGTTAGCTAAGTGTTAGCAATCAGTTGTTGCCGGTCAGCTTCTCGCGTAGAGCAGCTAGAGCCTCGTCAGAAGCGAGGGTACCAGCGGCCTCAGCGGGAGCCGAGGAGTAGGAGCTGGCGGGAGCCGGAGCGGCAGCAGCCTGCTCGACGTCCTCTTCCAGAGCCTTGGCAACCTGGGCCTTGTGGGACTCCCAGCGGGCGTGAGCAGCAGCGTACTGTGCCTCCCAAGCCTCGCGCTGAGCCTCGTAGCCTTCGAGCCACTCGTTGGTCTCGGGGTCGAAACCCTCGGGGTACTTGTAGTTGCCGTTCTCGTCGTACTCGGCAGCCATACCGTACAGCGAAGGATCGAAGTCCTCGGAGTTGGGGTCTACACCCTCGTTGGCCTGCTTGAGCGACAGGGAGATGCGGCGACGGTCCAGGTCGATGTCGATGACCTTGACGAATACCTCGTCACCGACCTTGGCAACCTGCTCGGGCACCTCGACGTGGCGCTGGGCCAGCTCGGAGATGTGAACCAGACCCTCGATACCGTCCTCGACGCGTACGAACGCACCGAAGGGAACCAGCTTGGTGACCTTACCGGGCACAACCTGGCCGATAGCGTGGGCGCGGGCGAAGGCCTGCCACGGGTCTTCCTGGGTGGCCTTGAGGGACAGGGAGACGCGCTCGCGGTCGAAGTCCACATCCAGGACCTCGACGGTGACTTCCTGGCCAACCTCGACAACCTCGGACGGGTGGTCGATGTGCTTCCAGGACAGCTCGGAGACGTGAACCAGACCGTCTACGCCACCCAGGTCCACGAAGGCACCGAAGTTGACGATGGAGGAAACCACACCGCTGCGAACCTGGCCCTTCTGGAGGGTCTGCAGGAAGTTGGTGCGTACCTCGGACTGGGTCTGCTCCAGCCAAGCGCGGCGGGAAAGGACCACGTTGTTGCGGTTCTTGTCCAGCTCGATGATCTTGGCCTCTAGCTCGCGGCCAACGTAGGGCTGAAGGTCGCGTACGCGACGCATTTCAACCAGGGAAGCGGGTAGGAAGCCGCGCAGACCGATGTCGAGGATGAGACCACCCTTAACGACCTCGATAACGCTACCGGTGACAACACCGTCTTCTTCCTTGATCTTTTCGATCTGACCCCAAGCGCGCTCGTACTGTGCACGCTTCTTGGATAGCAGTAGACGGCCTTCCTTGTCCTCCTTCTGGAGAACCAGGGCCTCAATCTCGTCACCAACAGCAACGATCTCTTCGGGGTCTACGTCATGCTTAATGGACAGCTCGCGAGAGAGGATAACGCCCTCAGTCTTGTAGCCGATGTCGAGGAGGACCTCGTCGCGGTCAACCTTAACGACAGTGCCTTCAACGATGTCGCCATCGTCGAAGTACTTGATGGTTTCGTCGACGGCTGCGAGTAGTTCCTCGGTAGAGCCGATGTCGTTGACGGCGACCTCGTTGTTGGTCGGCTCGTTGGGCGTAGTGGTGGTCATTTAGAAGTTGCTCCGAATACGGAAAAGTAGTTGCGGACGAACATGCCTGCCCCGCATACGGTCAACTAGGTCCGTCCCAGTTAGCCGCTGCACACGTTAATGCTTGATCTGTTTACACAGATTAGGGGCATACGCTGCTCACCTTATCAGTTAGTCACGCATGAATAACAGGGTATTAACAACAGCTAGTAATTATCTTCTGGTGTTATCTATCACTTTTATAACTAGTGGGCGGCGTCGCGCCAGGTTTTACCCAACCCCACGCCAACTTCTAGTTTGACGCTGAGGCTGGCTGCGCTTTCCATTTGCTGGCGCACTAGCTGCTGCACCGTCTCAGCTTCACCTGGGGCGATTTCCAGCACGAGTTCGTCATGCACCTGTAGCAGGATGCGGCTAGCTAGGCCCTGCTCGCGTAGGGCGGCCTCCACATTTAGCATGGCTTGCTTAATGATGTCGGCGGCAGTGCCCTGGATGGGGGCGTTGAGCGCGGCGCGTTCAGCAGCCTCGCGGGTGGCGTAGTTGTCGCTGTTTAGTCCCGGTAGATAACGACGGCGCCCGGCCATGGTTTGGGTGTAGCCCAAGGTGCGGGCCTGCTTAACTACACCGGTTAGGTACTCTTGCACTCCCCCAAAGCGCGCAAAGTAGGCTTTGCGCAGGCTGGCTGCTTCTTCACGAGAAATACCTAGCTGGCGTGAAAGCCCAAAGGTGGACAGGCCATAGGCCAGGCCGTAGCTCATGGCTTTAATGTGGCTGCGCTGCTGGGAGGTGACCTCAGCGGGGTCAATGCCATGCACCAGGGCGGCCACATAGCGGTGTAGGTCCTCGCCGCTAGCAAAAGCGTCAATTAGGCCCTGATCTTTAGACAGGTGGGCCATGATGCGCATTTCGATTTGCGAGTAGTCCGCCGTCATGAAGGCTTCATATCCCTCCCCGGGCACAAACGCCCCGCGAATACGCATACCTTCTTCAGAGCGGGCCGGAATGTTTTGCATATTGGGCTCGGTACTAGATAGGCGCCCGGTGGTGGTTACGGTCTGCTGGAAAACAGTGTGGATGCGCCCGTCGTCGCGAGTGGTTTTACGTAGCGTCTCTACCATTTGGCGCAGCTTAATGGCGTCGCGGTGTTCTAGCAGGTAGCCCAGGAAGGGGTGAGCGGTTTTAAGGTAGAGCTCTTCTAGAGCCTCAGCGTTAGTGGTGTAACCAGTTTTGGTTTTACGAGTCTTGGGCATATCTAGTTCTTCAAACAGCGCCACCTGCAGCTGCTTGGGGCTAGATAGGTTGATGGTGTGGCCCAGGGCGTCGTAGGCGTTTTGGGCGGCGTGGGTTACGCGCGAGTCCAGCTCGCCTAGCAGCTGTTCTAGGTAGTCCATGTCGACGCCGATGCCGGCGTTTTCCATATGCGCTAGGGTGAGCGAAACCGGCAGCTCCAACTGGCTTAGTAGCTGCAAAGAATTGGTTTTTTCTAGCTGCCCGGTAAGTACCGGCACCAGGGCGTGGGTTAGGGCTGCGTCGTCGGCGCTAGCTTCCTCCTGCCCCAGGCCATCTAAATCAAGCAGGGTTTGCTCTGCCTGCCCGGTGGGTTCTTGATCGATTCCTAGCCAGCGCTGGGACAGATCGGCCACGGTGTAACCACGCTGATCGGGGCGGGCAATATAACCGGCTAGGGCGGCGTCGAAACTGACTGAGTTTAGTTCCAGGCCCCGCCCGTGCAGGGCGTGCCAGGTGGATTTATAGTCGGTTACGTATTTTTCCTGGCTGCCGGCCAGGTACTGGGCTAGGGCCTGCTCGTCGGCGGGGCAAATACTGGTCAGGTCAATATTTAGGCTTTGGGCACCGTCGCTGAGAATCAGGGTATCGGCGTCGCCCATAGACGGGGTGAAGCAGCCGGTAACTGCCAGGGCCAAGGGGTGGTTAGCAGCCTGTAACCACTTTTCTAGCCCGCCCGCCAGGCCATCTAGGTGCAGCTGCTTGGCTTCCACTTTGGCTAGCTGCTCTATTTCCGCCGGCGGCATTTGGGCATCAAAGTTTAGCTGAGCTAGGGCCTTGTCGCGCAGGGACACAAACTGCATTTGGTCCATGAAGGAAATAAATTCATGGCGCTTGCCACCAGCTAGTTTCAGGTCGCCTAGCTGCACATCTAGCTCTAGGTCGGTTAGCAGGCGGTTTAATTTGCGGTTGCGTTTAACGTCATCAAGGTGATCTCGCAGTGACTGGCCTACCTTGCCCTTGATTTCATCCGCATGGGCGTAGATACCCTCTAGGCTCTCGTAGCGGTTTAGCCATTTAGCTGCGGTTTTGGGGCCCACCCCGGGCACGCCAGGCAGGTTGTCACTATCTTCTCCCACTAGCGCCGCCAGCTGAGGGTATTGGGCGGGGGTGACGCCGTAGCGGGCGAATACTTCCTGGGGGGTCATGCGCCGCGACACGCTCACCCCACGCACCGGGTAGAGCACGGTGGAGTGATCTGTGACCATCTGGAAGGAGTCGCGGTCGCCTGAGGAGATAAGGACTTCGTAGCCTTGTTCTAGGCCTTGGCTGGTGAGCGTGGCCAAAATGTCGTCAGCTTCAAAGTCGGGTTTGCTTAGGCAAGTTACGTTTAGTGTGCCTAGCAGTTGGCGGATCAGCTCTACTTGGCCGATGAAAGCTTCAGGGGTTTTGTCGCGGGTTCCCTTGTATTCGGGATATTCGCGGGTGCGGAAGGTGCCGCCGGGTAGGTCGAAGGCTACGGCCACGTGGCTGGGCTGCTCAGCTTCCAGTAGCCCCAGAAACATGCTTAAAAAGCCGTGGACGGCGTTGGTGTGTTGACCCGCGCCGTTGACGAAATTTTCCGCCGGTAGGGCGTAGAAGGCTCGAAATGCCATTGAATGGCCGTCAATTAGCAGCAGGCGTTTGTTATCCACTGTTTAAGGCTAGCGGTTTTTGGCTTTGTCGTGTCAGTCTTTAAGGCATGAGCGATCCCACGCAGGGCCTGATTGCTAGCGAGTCGGGCACATTAATGGAAACTTTAGCGATGCAAGTTGAGCGCCGTGACGCCCAGTGCACAATCGTGTCTATGCCGGTTGAGGGTGCGTTGCAGGTGGTGGGGATTTTGCATGGTGGGGCTAGTGCGGCGCTGATTGAAACTGCCGCCTCGGTAGCCGCTCGCGAGGCCGCCCCCAAAGGAAAGGTGGCGGTTGGCACTGAGCTGAACGTTTCGCATTTGCGTGCGGTTAGGAGCGGGCGGGTGCGCGCCACGGCCACGCCCCTGCATTTGGGCCGGCGCACCGGGGCCTATCAGGTTCATGTTCACGACGACGCCGGACGCCTCACTGCGCACGGTACGTTGCGGGTGCTGTTTTCTTAAGACATTTAAGAGCAAGCGTTTTAGCGCCACCAAAACCATTGTGGGCAGGCCTAGGGCCTGCCCACGTTTATGAGTGTGTAGTGTTAAAGCCACTGCCTTGCGGTAGAGGCGTTAGGGGTCTACTTCTTTTTGGCGCCGCCAACCTGCTCGATTACGGCGTCTGCTACCTCACGCATGGTGAGGCGACGGTTCATGGAGGTCTTTTGTAGCCAGCGGAAAGCTTCAGGCTCGCTTAGGTTCATCTGCTCTTGGAGCAGGCCCTTGGCGCGGTCAACGCGCTTGCGGGTCTCGAAACGCTCCTGCATGTCCTCTAGCTCGTTTTCTAGAGAGACGATCTCTTCAAAACGGCTGTAAGCCACTTCAATGGCCGGCAGTAGGTCTGCCGGGGTGAAGGGCTTGGTTAGGTAGGCCATGGCTCCCGCGTCTGCTGCACGACGTGCAAGTTCTATTTGAGAGAAAGCGGTGAGCATAACCACTGCACAGGAGTGCTCTTTGATGATGGTCTCTGCGGCGGTGATCCCGTCCATAACCGGCATCTTCACATCGAGGATGCACAGGTCTGGCTTGAGTTCCTCCACGAGTCGAATTGCTTCTTCACCATTGGAGGCTTCTCCAACAACGTCATAGCCTGCTTCGGTGAGGATTTCGACAATATCAAGTCTGATCAGGGCTTCATCTTCAGCGACGAGGACCCTACGTGATGACATCAATGGCTCTGCACTCATGTTTGGTAGTATAGTGGAACAAGTGCTTGAAAATCTGGGTTACACTAGATGACGCACGGCCCCTCTAGCCCAACGGTAGAGGCAATCGACTCAAAATCGATCCAGTGTGGGTTCGAATCCCACGGGGGGCACTTAGGTTTTTAAATTGTTTGTGCAGGTCAAAGCTGATTTGTAAAACAAGAATCCACCCACTTAAACACATAGGATTAGTAGGTTTTAACGACAACACAAATACCAGTGATTAGAGTCACATTAAGTTGTTGACTTCCAGAATAGCCAAAAGGCCCCGGCTAACGCCGGGGCCTTTCAGTTTGATTTAGCTAACAAAATCAGTCGAAGTCTACCTGCTCGCCAACCGTGTGCACACGGATGGAGTTGGTAGCACCGGGGGTGCCCGGAGGCATACCGGCCACGATAACTACCTGAGCACCCTCAGGAGCTAGCTTCTTCTCGCGCAGGAACTGGTCTACCTGCTTGACCATCTCATCGGTGTGGCGTACCTCGTCAACCTTGTAGGCGTGCACACCCCAAGAGACTGACAGCTGGTTGCAGGTGGTCTGCAACGGAGAGAAGGCCAGTAGCGGAATGTGGTTACGCAGACGCGATAGACGACGTGCGGTGTCACCAGACTGAGTGAAGGTCACCAGGTGGGTGGCGCCAATGCGCTCACCAATACCGGCAGCAGCGCGGGTGATAGCGCCACCAACGGTGTGGGGTTCACTGCCTAGCGGAGCGATGCGGTCACCACCGTTTTCCTCAACGTTTTCAATAATCGAGGCCATGGTGCGAACGGCCTCAATGGGGTAAGCACCCACGGAAGTCTCACCCGAGAGCATAACCGCGTCGGCGCCGTCGAGAATGGCGTTAGCGCAGTCAGAAGCCTCTGCACGGGTGGGGCGCGGGTTAGAAATCATGGAGTCGAGCACCTGGGTGGCCACGATAACCGGCTTAGCGTAGCGGCGGGCCAGCTCAATGGCGCGCTTTTGCACTAGCGGCACAGCCTCTAGCGGGTACTCAACACCCAGGTCACCACGAGCCACCATAATGCCGTCGAAGGCATCTACGATCTGCTCTAGGTTATCTACAGCCTGGGGCTTTTCAATCTTGGCGATCACCGGACGGCGGATACCTTCCTCGTCCATGATCTGGTGTACATCTTCAATGTCCTTGGCGTTACGCACGAAGGACAAAGCAATAATGTCTGCGCCGATGTTCAGACCCCAGCGCAGGTCCTCACGGTCCTTCTCACTCAGGGCGGGCACAGAAACGGCAACACCAGGCAGGTTAATGCCCTTGTGGTTAGAAACGTAGCCGGGCACCTCCACCTTGGTGATTACATCAGTGTCGGTGACGGCCACAACGCGAATGGCCACGTTGCCGTCGTCGATAAGTAACATGTCGCCAGGAGCACAGTCTCCAGGCAGACCCTTGTAGGTAGTAGATGCGCGCTTGACGGTACCAAGCACGTCATCAATGGTAATAGTGAACTCGTCGCCCTTGTTGAGCATGACCTTCTGGTCATCCACGAAACGCCCTAGGCGAATCTTGGGACCCTGTAGGTCAACCAGGATGGCTACCGGACGGCCGGAGGCTGCAGCAGCAGCGCGCACGCGATCGATAACAACTTCCTGGTCTTTAGCACTACCGTGGCTACGGTTAATACGTGCCACGTTCATGCCTGCGTCAACTAGGGTCTGTACCTGCTCGGGGGACTCGGTTGCGGGACCGAGGGTGCAAACAATTTTGGCTCTACGCATGTAACCAAGATTAGACCACATTCCCCGGTAACTGTAGCCTAAACAGCTGTTAAGCTAATTTAAAAGTTATTTTCATTTTCAATCAAAACCTTCACTCTTCTTCCAAACCCGTCCCCACCTGCGCAGATGCTTTTTGGTTACGCAGCGTCAGAAACAAGCCAGTTAAACCACTTAGACACACCACAGCCGATGTCCACACATTAAGTCTAATACCTAAAATATGCTGCGCGTCATCAATTCGTAGGTATTCAACCCAAATACGCCCAGCCGTATAGATCACCATATAGGCCCACATACTTACTCCCCCACGCCAGTTAAAGCGCCGTCCCAGCCACACCAGCGCCGCCGCCCCAGCCAGGTTCCACAGTGCCTCATACAAGAAAGTAGGGTGAAATAGGGTGCCTGGCGCATAGCCTGCAGGCAGGTGCTCTGCGTCAATGCGCAGTCCCCAAGGCAAAGTAGTGGGAGCACCAAAAAGCTCCTGGTTAAACCAGTTACCCAGGCGCCCAACCGCTTGCGCCACCAGCAGTGTGGGGGCCACCGCCTCAGCAAAAGTACCCACCTCAAGTTTGCGTCTACGCAGGTAAAGCCACACCGCTAGGGCGCCGGTGCCAATCCCGCCCCAGATCCCCAGTCCCCCATGCCAAACTTGCGGAATCAGAGCCAGATCCCCCTGGGGCCCAAAATAGGCATCTGGAGAGGTAATCACGTGATACAAGCGCGCCCCCACAATGCCGCAGGGCACCGCCACCAGCGCCGTATCAAGCACCACGTCCTTTTGCCCACCGCGAGCGCGGTAGCGTTTGTCTCCCCACCATACGCAGATGAAGATGCCGGCCAGGATGCATAGGGCGTAGGCGCGGATAGGGATGGGGCCTAGGTGCCAGATGGCGTTGCTGGGTGAGTTTATGGCGGTGGGGAGGGTGGCGAGTTGGGTGGTGTTCATAGGTTTTTTTCGCGGGTGAGTTTGTGTAGGGCGGGGTGGGATCCGGCTGAGACTAGGTTGGAGACGAATTGTTGTATGTCGGTGGCGAGTATGGCGGCTTGGCCTACTACCACTACGTTGGCGCCGTCTTTTGCGTATTGCATGACGTCGTGGGGGCCGCGTACGCCGCCGGCGGCTACGCGTATTACGCGGTTGCCTAGTACGTCTGCGATTTGGGCGAAGAGGGTGGGGTCGATTTGTCCGGTGACGTAGTCGCGGGCGTCGACGCTGATCATTTGGGCGCCTAGGGCCATGGCTTGGAGGGCTTCGCGTCGTGAGCGGACTTGGACCATGGAGGTCATGCCTAGTTGGTGGGTGCGTTCGATGAGGCTTTCGAGGGCGATTTCGCTTTGGGCCTGCATGGTGAAGGTGATGCCGTCGGCGCCGTGGGCGCGGGCTTCGTGGATTTGGTAGGTGGTTACGGGTAGGTCGTTGACGATTATGGGGGCGTCTACGGCTTTGGCGACGGCGTCGAGTTGTTTGATGGAGCCTGCGTAGCCGCCTACTTGGGTTACTACTGAGATTGCGCTGGCGCCTGCGGCTGCGTAGGTGCGTGCGAGGGTGGCGGCGGCGGGGACTTGGCCCAGGGATACGAAGGTGGCTGAGGCGGTTTTTACTTCGGCGATGATTTGTACGGGGCGTTCTTGGCTGGCGAGGGTGTGTGCGATGTTGCGTGCGGGTTGGGCTTGGGCGGCGAGTTCTTTGAGTTGGGCCAGGCTTACTTCGCGTTCGCGGCGTTTTTGGGCTAGGCGCACTGCGGCGACAGCGTCCATGAGCCTGCGCTTTTGTACTATTTCCACCACACCCACGTCCCTATAATCGAGCTCACAGGGGTTTGAAAGCAAATCGGCTGGTCGCGTTAGGCTGTGGGGGTGAGTTGTTTGTGGGTTTTTGTTGATGGTTTTACTGGTAGTGGTAAGAGCACGGTTGGCTCTGGTTTGGCGCGTGAGTTTGGGGGGCGCTTGGTGGCTTTGGATGATTGTGTGCAGGGTTGGGATGCTTTGGCTAGCTCTATGGAGCAGGTGGCGGTGGCTTTGCGGGGTTTAGCTGGGGGTGGCCGGGCGGTTTTGCCGCAGTGGGATTGGGTGGCGATGGCGCCGGGTGAGCCTTTGGTTTTGGGTTTTGAGCCGGTGTATGTGTTTGAGGGTAGTGGGGCGTTGTATTTGGCGTATTTGCTTGGGGATGTGGGGGTGCGTTTGCGTAAGGTTTGGGTTGATGCGCCTGATGGGGTGCGTCATGAGCGGATTGCTAGGCGTGATGATTACCAGTGGGATGTGGCTAATTGGGAAGCCCAGGAGCGCTTTTGTAAGCGTTCCTGGGCTGGTTTGGATGGTTTTGTTGATCAGGTGATTGTCAACCAGTGATTTGCCTTGCCGCAGGGTTTTGTCTGCCGCTGGGCCTGCCTGTTTGCCTGCCGCCGACCCCGTTTGTTTACCTGTCACCGAGCCTGCCTGTTTGCCCGTTTGGTTTGGGGCTTGGCGCTATTTAGCGGCTGGGCCGGTTATTTGCGTTTGTTGGCGGTTTTGCTGGGGCTGGCAGAGGGTAGGGCGCTGGGGCTGACGGTTACTTGGACGTTGTCGTCAGCGTTGGTGGTGGCCGTGGCGGTGGCGGTGGCGTTGCCAGAGTGGTCGATGGCTAGTACGTCGATGACCATGGCTACGGCCCCGTCTCCGCGGGCTTGTTCACTGGGTAGGGTCAGTAGTACGCGTGAGCCTACGGGTACGTCCACTAGGTGTTCGGCGACGCCTTTGAGGGTGTTACTCATGTCGATTACGCCGGGGGCATCGGCGGGGTTCCAGGAGCTGGAGATGACTTTGGAGTCTTTCCAGTTGATTAGGCTGTAGCGGGCGATGACGGTGGAGTCGGCACGTACCTGTTCGCCTTTACCTACCAGTAGTGAGTAGATCTGTGACTGGGTGGGTTCAGCTACTCCGCTTAGAGCTACGGTTACTTGGTCGGTGCCTACGGTTACTTTGGGGGCGCTGGCGTCAGCGCTGGCTGGGGTGCCAGTGGCCACGGTGGGTAGCACGTCTACTACGGTGATTTCTTCGGTAGTGGCCCCGTTGTTGGTTACGGGGGCGCGTAGTACTAGGCGTGAGCCTTCTTTTACACCCTCAAGGTTGTTTAGCAGGGTTTGGCCGACTTTTTCGTCTAGTAGCCCAGAGTATAGGCGTACTCCACGTCCGCCAACGGTGGTGTTTTTACCGTCTTGGCCCGAGAATGTAGCCAAGTTCAGTAGCATGCCTTGGCCTTTAACTAGGGCGCGGCCGGTGCCTTTAACTAGCTCGTCTTTAATGACTTTATCTACCGGGCTTAGGGGGTGTTTTAGATTCAGTACCGGGATGGCGCCCACGTTGCCTGAGATAGTCATGGCGTCAGCTAGTGGCGCGTCAGCGCTTAGCTGCGCGTCGGTAGCTTTAGCTGAAGACATTTGGGGGTCTTGGCCACCCGATACCAGCACCGGCACTATCACCATAAGGGCGACTAGCACTATTGCCCCTAGTAGGAACCAGATTCCTTTAGGGCGTTTGCGTCCTAGCGTGGCAGTAACTACACGCTGGGCTTGGGTAACGTTAGTGGGGTCGTTTGCGCTGCGGGCGCTACGAGGTTGCTGTTCCACTTACACTCCTGTGCCTTGCCAAAAAGGGTCTATCTGCGAGCTTTGCAACTCGCTGAGTAGTTTATCCACTCGCCAGTCACTATTTGCTAGCGGATCAAGCAGCTCAAACTGGTGGGCTGAGCCGTCTTCAAGTTTGATGTTAACCCAATCGGCTTTAACTAGGCGCCCTGCCCCCTGCGCAGCTTCAATAAGTGAACCTCGCAGGTGAGCGCGGGTAGTGGCGGGAGCTGTGGGGCAATTAGCTTTATTGGCGTCAATGAAAGTGGCTAGGGCCCCGCTGCGCTCTAATTTAGTGCGCAGCCCACTTGCTGGGTCTAAATCATGGTAGGCCAAAGCTAAACGTTTTAGCCGCACATCATTTGGCGCTAGCTGGTGGCGGTTGGCGTAGGCCTGCAGTAGTTTCTTTTTCGCCGCCCAATCCACCAGGTGAGTGACCTTTTCCCAATCACCGCCGCTAATGGCCTTTAGGCAGGTACGCCAAATGTTTAACACCTGGGTTTGCCAGGGGTCTAAATCCAGCTCAGTTTGCGCATATTGGCTCAAGCGTTCTAAGAATTCGCCTTGAATTTGGGCTGCGCCTAGACGCCGTCCATCAACTAAATCCACCTTAGTGGCGCCGCGTAGATCTTTAGAAACCTCCCGGATAGCTTTGGGGGCGTTAGCCAGGGTTAAATCAGAAAAATCTTGGCCATGCTCAATAGCGTCCAACAGCAAATCCACACTGCCTACCTTGAACAAAGTCATGGCTTGGCTCAGGTTGGAATCAGCCACAATGATGTGTAGGCGCCGCCATTTATCACCCTGGGCGTGGGGTTCATCGCGGGTGTTAATCATGGGACGCGAGCGGGTAGTGGAGTTAGCCACCTCATTCCACATTTGATCGGCGCGCTGAGACAGGCGATAGCTGCCATCATCAGCCAGCCAGCCGGCCCCACTGATCAGTTGGCGGGTAACCAGGAAGGGCAGCAGGCTACGGGCCTGGCCCCAATAGTTATCGCTGCGCGCCAACAGATAGTTTTCGTGGCAACCATAACCATGACCGGCCTGGTCGCGGTTATTTTTAATGATGTGCAGTTTTTGGCCCTCCAGGCGCTCATTAGCTTGCCCAACCAAAGACTGCACCAGCTGGTCACCGTAGCGCTCTTGGATAAGCAGATCCTCAAGGCGGTCACATTCAGCTGTGGCGTATTCGGGGTGGGAACCCACATCTAAATACAGCCTCCCACCACTGGGCAAAAACACATTCGTGCTGTTATAGCGCCGGTTTATGGGCTCAAACAGGACCCTAGCGCGCTGCTCCGCATCCATCTGGCCACCCTGAGCGGTCAGCGCATACTCAGTTTCTAAACCAAATACACGCCGACTAGGGGCGCGACTAGTCACTGTCCACCCTTTTGGATGAAGCTGTCTACGAACTCTTGGGCGTTTTCCTCCAACACCGCGTCAATGTCATCAAGAATGTCGTCAAGATCTTGAATTTCAATCTGCTCTACCGGCTCTTGCCACTGGCTACTTAAGCCCTGCTGCCTAGCGCGGCTGGCATTAATTTGATTTAGGCTGTCCACTTAAACTTCCTTGATGTTTTAGCTGCTCATGTAAGTATTGGGTGATGTCCGGTTGGGGCCGCAAAGATTTCAAACTCAGCCGCACTATATGCGGCCAGCCCGGCGGCTGGTAAAGAATCGAGGTCCACGAAGCTCCCACCGTATGCTCCAAATTGGCTACCGCCCAGCCACGCAGATAAGCGCGCGTATCTGGCGGGGCAACAGCGACGGCGTCGGCCACCTCAGCGGCGCAAGCTAACCGCATAATGCGCCCGCCCGCATCTAGACGCTTAATAATGGCCCCATCAACGTCACCCCACTGAATATCCAGGGCCGCCAGACGCGGATGATCCCAGCCGATACGCCCACGCCAACGCAGGCCCTGACACAGCTGATATTTAGCCACCCACTCCACACAGTCAGCCACCGTGGAAATATCGCTAGCTAAACCATCCAACACTTTTTGCCACAGCTCAATCACCTGGGCGGCGCTACCAATCTGGCTGGCTTCAAGGCCCCCAAAGCGCTCCACGCAGGCAACCTTGACGGCGTCTAGTAGCTTTTGTTGAATCTGCAGGGCGCTAAATTCTCCCCCAGCCGCGCTCAGCTTGGCTTTCAAAGTCAAGTCACGTGAAACCTTGTGACACTGGGCTACCACGTCTCCCACTAGCAGCAGCGGATGCAACACCTGCGGCTGGGTTTCTAGCAGCCACAACGCCAGATTAGTGATGCCCACTTTCAACAAAATCGGTACATCAAAACGGTTAGCGTCACCGCTGATGACATGGATACGCCGCCAAGCGCGTCCATCGGCGTGGGGCTCGTCGCGCATATTTAGCAAGGGGCGGGCATAGGTGGTTTGCAAACCCACACTGGTGTGGATGTAGTCGGCGCGCTGCGAAATCTGGAAGCCGCTTTGCTCGCTGCGCTCACCTAAACCCACCCGGCCAGCACCAACCACTATTTGGCGGGTAACTAGCACCGTGGCCAGGAGCGAATTAAGCAGATCCAGGGGCAGAGCGCGGCTAACTAAATAGTTTTCGTGCGCACCCCAAGTGGCACCCTTACCATCAACATTATTTTTGTAGGCATGCACCTGCATCCCCTCAGCTTTAAGCTGAGCTACGGCCTGGGCAGCTATCAGCTCTCCGGCCCGATCCCACACCATGGCCGCAAATGGGGTGGTGCATTCAGGGCTGGAGTATTCAGGATGGGCGTGATCCACATAGAAACGCCCCCCATTAGCTAACACCAGGTTAGTTAGGGCCTGTCTTTGCAGCTGCTTACCGGTACGCAAACTAGCCCCCGGCGGCAGGGCCTGCTCAGCGGCCAGGTCACGCACCACTTCCCCAGCCCCCACCCCGGGCACGCCCCAGTCACACAGTCCACCAGCCAGGCTTTGCCCCGCGCCACCAGTCCCCTGGTTTAAAGAGGCGCCCGCAGCAAGTGCGCTGGGCGCAGAGGGCTCGCGACAATCAGCGCTACCCCCTGGCTGGCTGCCATCGCTGGTGCTCGCAGGGGCGCTAGGAGCTAGGCTGCCAGGTAAATCAGTTAGTAAAGAAGCGTCAGCTAAATCGCGCGCCAGGCGCCCACCACGCAGGTCAGCTAGGGGATCTTCATCCTCATAATCCCAGCGCACCGCCTGGCTCCAACGCCCCGCCCGCGAAAATGGCGCATAGGCGGCCACGCTTCGCGCCGACAGCTGCATAGGGTTCATGGCGCAGCCGGGGGCCGAGATACCAAATTCGGTTTCTAAACCCACCATGCGCCGGGCTGGATCTGGCGTGTGCATCAGTGCTTAGCCCGCTTCACACTACGCACCATCACAGGCCTCTCCCCCAGCTGGCGTAGCCAGCCCTCAGAGTCAGTGCTGGCGTTAAGCTCTTCTTGTTCACGCCCCGCCTGCGCCACTGCCTCCAGCAGCAAAGAGGTGCTAATACCACCCTCAGCCCCGGCTAACTCACGTTTAATCGCTAAAGTCTTAGCCCGGGCCACCACCGCCGCCAGGTAGGCACCTGAGATTAGCTCACTGGCGTACACCTTGCGGCAGGCACCATTAACGTAGGTGATTTCCAAAATCTCGTTAGCATGGCTGGAGGCATACAGTGCCTCCACGGTGGCGCCAATCATGATCTGTAAAGCATCTTGTCTGCTGCCGGCGCGCGCCAACTCACTAGAGGCAATTGGTAACTGCCCAGTTAGGTGCTTAGCTAAAATCTCGCCGGCAGCAAGCTTATCGGGGCGACCAATATAGATTTTTACATCTAGTCGCCCCGGCCGCAGCACTGCCGGATCAAGCATGTCTTCACGGTTAGTGGCGCCAATAATCACCACATTGTTAAGGGCCTCAACCCCATCTATTTCCGCCAGCATCTGGGGCACAATCGTGCTTTCCATATCTGAAGAAATACCCGAGCCGCGCCGGCGCAGCAGTGCCTCCATTTCATCAAAGAAAATCACCACCGGGCGCTGCTCATCAGCTAGACGCCTAGCCTGCTCAAAAATGGTGCGGATTTGGCGTTCGCTTTCACCCACGTATTTATCAAGCAGCTCAGGGCCCTTAATGTTGAAAAATGCAGCCTCGCCCTGCCCCCTAGCATGCGCCAGGGAGGTAGCCACAGCCTTAGCGATAAGGGTTTTACCGCACCCCGGCGGCCCGTACAGCAGTACGCCTTTAGGGGCCGAAAGGTTATAGGAGCGATACAGCTGCGGGTGAGTAAAAGGCAGCTCAATGGCGTCACGCACGGCGCCAACCGCGTCAGCTAAACCACCAATTTCCTCAAAAGAAATATTGGGACTGTCGGGCACAATCAAATCCTGCACACCGGTGCGTTCAATTAGGCCCAGCGCCAAGTCTGCCTCCAGATGAGCGCAAAGCATATCCCCGCTACGCAGCGGCTGCTCCAGATTTTCGCGTTGCAAACCGGGCGCCAGTTGCAGCACCTTACTAGAGCCTAAGGAAGTAGTTACCAGCACCCGCTCACTATCGAGGCGCTCGCTGACATACACCGCCTCGCCCATATTCATGGGTTCACTTACCCCCACCACCACTTGGGAAGAGTTAATTAGCAGCTGGCTGCCGGCGTCAATCTTCTGCTCTGTAACGCTAGGGTGCACCGCTAAGCGCATACGCCGCGCCCCCACCATGGCCTCTAGCGCCACTAGCTGTTTGTTTTCATAAAACAGCCCCGTACACACCGCATAGCTAAGGGGCGGCTGGCGTAGCTTTTCTAGCTGACTATCAACCTGCTCTAAACGCTGTTTGGCGCGTTTTAAACCCGCCGCCAATCGCTCGTTTTTAGCCGCCAAACTGGCAGCTTCAGCCTGCAACTGGCGTACCTGGCCAACTAGCACTAGCGGGTCAACTTTTGCTCTACCCATGCTTTTAAGCTACTCCTTAAAAGCGGGGCGCTGGACAGCGTCTAGCCCCAAAGTTTGTGCTACCTGATCAGTTAGTGCCCCACGGGCGCTGGTAGCCTGCACATTTACTTCAGTGGCGTCGTCGGGCTGCTTAACCAGGCAGTCACGTAGTACCTTGCGCACTTTACGGTCCGTGCTGGTGCGCTCGTCGACGTCGTCGGCCACCCAGTAACCAGACTCGTCATAAGCCCCGCCCCTACCGGTTTGCCGGCGGCTAAGGGGCTTAGAGCCGGTAGCTAAACGACGCGCCAAAACCAGGAAGCCGGTGTGCCCCACCATGCGGTGATCGGGGCGCACTGCCAAGCCATCTACATGCCAGCCACGCGACATGGTTTCCCAAGCCAGCGGCTCGCTAAAGCTTTGAGTGCCTCGCAGCGCCTCAACCGTGCGCGACATCTGAGTGACGGTAGCCACATAGGCGCAAAATACGCCGCCAGGAGCCAATGCCCGGGCGCTTTGCTCCACGTTCTCCCAGGGAGCCAGCATGTCTAGCACCACTCGGTCAATCGAAGCATCCTCCACCAAATCAGTTACCACCTGGGCAAAGTCGCCACTGTGTAGCTGCCAGGCACGGTGGTGGCGGCCAAACCAGGCGTCAACATTGGCGGCGGCAATGCGGGCAAAGTCTTCGCGGCGCTCAATGGAGATAAGTTTGCCTTCTTCCCCAATGGCGCTTAGCAGGCTCATGGTTAGCGCCCCTGAGCCCACCCCGGCCTCTAGCACGCGGGCACCGGGGAAAATATCGGCCATGGCCACAATATTTCCTGAGTCTTTGGGGTAAACCACCTGGGCCCCACGCGGCATAGATAGCACATAGTCGGCTAGCAGCGGACGCATAATCATCAGTTCATGGCCACTAGCGGTTTCAATGACGCTACCCTCGTTTAACCCCACAATTTCACTGTGGTGCAAATTGCCGCGTACCGACTGGAAATAGCCGCCTTCTTCAAGCACAAAGGTGCTCATGCGCTTTTTAGTGTCGGTAATCTGGACGCGCTCACCATAGCGCAACGGCCCACGCCGCCCGTCTTGGCCCAGGCGCTGCTGGGTGGCGACTTTGGCTACCTCACGCTTGGCTCGAATAACGGTGGCTGCTACCTGATCTAGGGCTGGCTCAGCCTCGGGGGGCTGGGGGCTGTTTTCGATTTCCTCACTCATCCCCACCAGTGTAAGGGCTACCTAATTGCCACCAGTATTGCTGGGACATAGGTCACTAGCTTGCTAGCTAACAGGGAAATAATGCGCCAACCTTAAAACTAAAGGAGCCCAGGGTTTGTTAATTTTGTAGGTATGGATGGGCATTTAGATACTTCACACGACGGCGCGGCAGCGAGCACCGCCACCGCCTCGGCTAGCTCCCCAGGCCCTGCAGCCTCAAGTACCAGCCCCAGCTCAGGCACCCAGCCCAGCTTGAGCCCCAGCCCTGCGGGCGGCAAACGCAACGCCCTGTCTCCCTCGCGGGTAAAAGATTTTAAGCAGTGCCCGCTGCTGTTTAGGTTTCGCTGCGTAGATCGCCTTGAAGAGCCCGGCTCCTTGGCCACCCACAAGGGCACGGTGGTACATGCGGTGCTCGAAGACCTATTTGATCTACCTGCCGCCCAGCGCACTGAAGCCGCCGCCCAGGCCATGCTTGAGCCTCACTGGCAGGCCCACCGTGAGGCTAACCCGGCGGTTATGGATCTATTTGATGACCCCAGCCAGGTAGAGCCCTGGTTAGAGCAGGGCCGCGCGCTTATTTCTAACTACTTCCGCATGGAACTACCTCAGCATCTAGAGCCGGCCCAACGTGAGCTGTTCGTGCAGGCTAAAACCGATTCGGGGCTGCTGCTGCGCGGCTTTGTGGACCGGTTAGATGTGGCCCCAAATGGGGCTATGCGGGTAGTTGACTATAAAACCGGTAAAGCCCCCGCCCCGCGTTTTATGGCTGAAGCCCTATTCCAGCTGCGTTTTTATGCGTTGGTGTTAAAGCGGATGCGTGGGGTTATGCCGGCGCGTTTGCAATTGCTTTATCTTAAAGACACTAAAACGCTAAGCCACGACCCTCACCCTAGTGAACTTATCGAGGTTGAGGAGCAATTAGAGCAAACTTGGAACGAAATTTTTGCCTGCGCCCAGCGTCAGTATTTCCCACCGCGTAAAAGTGTTTTATGTGGCTGGTGTACTCACCAGGAGTTTTGCCCGCTATTTGGGGGCAAAGAACCCGACATGCCAGTAGAGAAGTTGAGCTATATGCTCACCGCCCATGACTAAATTGCTAACCTTTGCCTATGGAGTATCGCCAGTTAGGACGCAGTGGGTTACGGATCTCTTCGCTAGGTCTGGGCACAATGACATGGGGCAACGACACTGATGCCACTAGTGCCCGTGAGCAGCTGGAATTATTCGTAGATAAGGGCGGCACACTGGTTGATACGGCTGCCTCATATGTAGGCGGTGACAGTGAAAAGCTGTTGGGCCAGCTGCTGGCTAAGCACATTTCGCGCCGTGAAGTGGTGCTGGTATCTAAAGCCGGGGTGCGTTCGTGGCGCACCGGTGAGCGTAGCGCGGTTTCCGACGCCGGGCGCGGCACGCTGCTAGATACGCTCGATGATTCTTTGGCACGCTTGGGCACTGACCACCTGGATTTGTGGCTGGTACAGATCCCCGACTACTACACGCCCATGGAGGAAACAGCCTCAGCTTTAGAGATGGCTGTGCGCAGTGGCCGCACCCGCTATGTGGGGGTGTCTAACTATCCGGCTTGGGCTGCGGTGCATATGGCTGATTTACTTGGTAGCGCTATTGGTATGGCCGGGGTGCAAACTGAGTATTCGCTGCTTAACCGTAGCGCTGAGCAGGAGCTTATCCCGGCTGCCCAGGAGCTGGGTTTTGGGATTATGGGTTGGTCTGCTTTGGGGCGCGGGGTGCTTACCGGCAAGTACCGTAACGCCACTCCCCCCGACTCGCGTGGCGCCTCAGTGCATTTGGCTGGGTTTGTGGCCCCGTATTTGAACGACGACGCCGCCCGCGTGGTTAACGCGGTGGCGACGGCGGCTGCGGGCTTGGAGCGCAGCCCGCTTGAGGTGGCTTTAGCTTGGGCTCGCGGCAGTGATGGGATTGACTGTTCGATAGTTGGCGCGCGCAACACCCACCAGCTGCGTGACATACTGGCGGCTGCAGACCTGCAGCTAGAGCCTCAGATCCGGCATGTGTTAAACGAGGTTAGTTAGCCCGCTTGGGGGCCTCATCCTCGTCGTCTTCATCGGCCTCTTCTTCATCGATGTCTTCGTCGTCTTCATAGTCTTCGACGTCGTAGTCTTCGTCCTCGTCGTCTTCGAAGTCTTCTTCATCAAAGTCATCGTCTTCGTCTTCATCAGCCTCGACAATGTCCAGGGGAAGCTCGATACCAAAGGCGGTGAACAGGGCGTCGTCGTAGGTGAAGAAGGCGTCAGCGAGACGGTCTTCAGCGGCGATTACTGCCGGCGAGAATTCGTCGCCGGTGGAGGATGCTTCAAAGTGTTGCTCTAAAGCGGCAATGAGTCGGTTAAGTGCTGCGCGCGGATCTGTAGCCATATGCCAAGGTTAGCGAGATTTTCTCCCCCGCGCAGCGATTAGGTAATAATCAGTTGTAGTTTGCCGGCTGTAGTTTGTGTCTTGGCCCGGGGATATTAACCCCGGGCCAAGACACAAAAGCTGCTTTTACTCGTTTAGACCTAGTTGCTCGCGCACAAAGTCCACAAACAGGTCTTCACCCTTGATGCGGCTGGTTTCTTCAGGGCCAACCACCACGCGTACGCCGTCGCGCAAAAGCTGGGAGGCGCCGCCGTCGGGGCCCAGAGGCAAAATCACCCATTCTTTAGCCGGGCGATAGCGCTTGGTAGGTGCGCCGCCAGCAATAATGGATTTGATGTTGGTAGCTACCACTTCGGCGTGTGCGCGGGCGGCGTCGGCGCGTTTAGATTCACGCACGTCGGTTAGGTCGCCGATAGCCCACACGTGGGGGTGGTCGATTACGCGCAGGTATTCATCCACCCGGATAGTGCCGTCATAGTGGCGGATGTCGGCGTAAGACTGGCCTAGGAAGGAGCTGGCTACTCGCGCCCCATAGGCGCGGAACCAAATGTCGGCTTCAATGGTGCGCCCAGCCTTGGTTTCCACGGTGAAGGGAGACAAGGTGGCCACATCAGTGGAAGGCAGGTAAGCCAGCTTGTCGCCGGTAATAATTTCTACGCCGCGATCAAGTAGCTGGGCGCGGATAGCTTCACGCAGTTCACTCTTGTAGTCGCTGGAGCACAAAATATCGTCGGCGCTCTCAACCATGATTACGTGCAGGTCAGGGAAGGCGGAGGTAATTTCACCAGCTAGCTCTACCCCCACTGCACCGGCCCCCAGAATCAGCACCCGCCTGGCAGCTGCTAGGGCGTCGTTAGTGCGGGCAATGCGGGCCTTGGCCACCGCTGAGGGTGAGTCCATGTGCTTAGCCGGGAAGGGGTAGGCCGTGCCGGTAGCTAAAATCAGCTGGTCAGCTTCAATTACCTGGCCATCGGAGGTACGCACGGTGGTGCCATCCACGCTCATGGCGGTGGCGTGAACTACGCGACCGTTTTTAAGCAGGTGATCGTAGGGCAGGAAGATTTTTTGTGCCCAATCGGGGTCAACCGTGGCGCGCAGCGCTGCCGCATGGTTAACGAAAGTGTCTTTTTGTTCGATCAGAGTTACTTCGGCACACTCGTCTAGGGCTTTAGCCGCAGTGATACCGCCATAGCCACCACCGACAATAGTGACGCGAACCATAATACTTCTCCCGGGTAATAGGTTGGGTGGCCATGCCGCGTCGCTTGCGGCGGCCTTAGTTAAAGCCTAGCGCACCTAGGCCTTAAGTCCACGGTTTTACTGAAGCCTAGTTGTGCGCTTAGCCTCAGCCATGCAGCGAAAAGACCGACTTCAGGCCGGCTACGAGCTTACTTAAGGCTGCTACGAGCTTACTCATCGGATGATCAATAGAGTCATATCTACGCCGCAGCCATAGGCCAATTAGCGCCCCTAGCGCTGAAAGCTGCATTAGCATTGAAAGCGAGACCACCTGGGGCGGGTACAGCACACTAAAGTATTTCTCTGTAATGAGGTCCAGCTTAACTATAGAAAGCCTTATTAACTCATAGCTAATGTCTTCAAGCAGACGTTGGTTTCCCTCATAATCGAACGTTAACCAGGCAAGTAGCATGGCTACCAGTGCCACCAGCGGATAGGCATAGTGGGGCCTTATCTCGCGCACTATAAACCCACAGATAAAAGTCAACAGCAACATGGTCCCTCCCAGCAGACCAAATTCTGCTACGCGTACCAGCCCCAGTAACCACCACTGGGGTCCGGTATCTAAGGCCTCAAAAGAGTTGGTCCTTTTAAACACTTCGTTATAAACCATCAGGCCACAGAAGTAGAAGAGCCCAATCCAAGCTACATATACGATACAGATAAAGGCAGAAGTATTTGTGACATCGCCAGGGTAGTAGGGAACAGGGTCAGGGCCATCTGCAGCAGTCTTTTTGTGGCTTACTCGCTTTGGGGTATCGCTTTCAGCGCCAGAGGATTTTCTAGCCTTCTGCTCTGCCTGCTCCACAGTGTCAATCGCTAACGCCTTGCTAATTTCTGCCGGATCCACCAGGGCCTGCTCACAGTCAGCAAAAGCTTGTGTTAACTGCCTTTCTGCAGCTAGCGCCGCCGATGAAGTTTCACCGGCGGCGCTAGCAACTTGATACTGCCTAAGAGCAGCAATTAAACGGTCAAGTGAGGCTCCAGGGTCAGTCTCCATGTCCTAACCATAGCCTCATGTATGTGCCTTGGCACATGTTTAGTCCAAACCACGGCGCTTAAGTAGGTGCTCCAAGCTGGGCTTACGTCCCGCAAAGCGCTGGTAGCTAAGAGCCGCCTCGCGGCTATCGCCACGGCTGAGGAACTCATCGCGGAAGCGCTGACCGGCCTGACGGTTAAGTCCGCCGTCGTTGTCAGCCTCAGTGCCAATCGCACCCAGGCCAGCGGTGCGGAACCAGGCCACCGCGTCGGCGTCCATAACTTCACTCCAAATGTAGGCGTAGTAAGCGGCGTCGTAACCCCCACCAAAGGCGTGGGAGAAGTAGGCGGTGCGGTAACGCGGCAGCACTAGGGCGTCGTCAATACCAGCCTGAGCTAGTGCCTGGTGCTCAAACTCCTCCACCTGCTCAGCCTCGGTGGGTACCTGCTCGGGAGCAAGCTGGTGCCACGCCTGGTCTAGTAGGGCTGCGCCCAGGTATTCGCTGGTCATGTAGCCCTGGCCGAAACTACCCTGGGCACGCAGCTGCTCTAGCAGGTTGGCGGGCATGGGCTCGCCGGTTACGTGGTGGCGGGCGTAGCGGGCCAGTACCTGGGGGTGCAGCGCCCAGTTTTCGTTAACCTGAGAGGGGAACTCCACCACGTCACGGGCTACGTTAGTGCCGTTAACTGACGGGTAGTAGGTAGCCCCAAACATGCCGTGTAGGGCGTGGCCAAACTCGTGGAAGCAAGTAATTACGTTGTCCCAGCTAAGCAAGGTGGGTCCAGAAGCAGGCTTGGTGATGTTGAGGCAGTTAATGATGATCGGCTTGGTGTCAGTCAAGGCGCCGGGCTCATTAAAAGTATTCATCCAGGCGCCACCGGACTTACCGGCGCGGGCATAGTAGTCACCCACAAATAGCGCCAGCACGCTACCGTCAGCTTCACGCACTTCCCATACGCGCAGGTCGGGATCATACATGTGAGCGGCCAGGTCTTCACGCTCATGGAAAGTGATGCCGTAGAGACGGTTGGCGGCAAAGAAAACACCGTCAATAACGTTATTTAGCTCCAGGTAGGGGGCCAAAATCTCGTCATCCACACCGAACAGTTCTTTACGTTCGGCTTCCTCATAGCGCAGCCAGTCTGCGGTGGTGAACTCGACGCCGGGCTCAGCCTGAGCCATGCGCTGGGCTAGACGCTGTCCATCACGGCGGGCGTTGGCCATAGCCGGACCGGCCATGCGTGAAAGCATGGCGTTTACGGCCTGCGTGGTTTTAGCTGCAGATTCTGCGGCCACACTAGCGGCGTGGTGTTCAAAACCCAATAGCTGGGCACGCTGGGCGCGTAGCTTAGCTAGCTGCTCAACGATCTGACGGGTGTCGCGCTCGCCCCCAAAGTTACGGCTCTTAGCCTTGTTAAGTAGGGCTACGCGCTCATCGTGGCTTTCTAGCGTGGCCAGCTGCGGGGTGAGGGTAAAGTTAGCTACCCCGCTGGCGTGGATTTCGTCAGTAACCAGGGTGTGGAAACGCGCCGAAAGCTTAGTGATGGCGGCGTTTAGTTCACGTAGCTTGGCCAGGTCTGCGCCTTCTAGGGCCACGCCGTCGCGCTCAAATTCTTCTACGGCCAGGGTGATGACGCGCTTGGTTTCCTCGTCAAATTCCTGGTCTGATTCGGCCAGCTGCTTGTAGCGGCGATACATGCGCGCATCTAGCGAGTAGGCGTCAGAATGCTCGCTCAGTTCGGGAGCTAGGCGCTCTTCTAGGTCATCTAGATCCGGGCAGTAGGTGGCTGAGGTTAGTGCACCTAGGGCGATTAGGGCGCGTTCAAGTAGGGCGCCGCTAAGCTCACAGGCCACCACGGTGTTGTCAACGGTGGGCGGCTGCGGGTTGGTGGCGATAGCTTCCCACTGGGCGCGCTGCTGGCGCATACCGGCGCGGATAGCGGGTTCAAAGTCTTCATGCTTTAGCACGCTAAAGTCAGGTAGGCCTAGTTCCAGGCTCCAGGGCTTAGCTAGCGGGTTAGCCGGGTCGAGATCGGCCTCCATGGCTGCGATAGTGGCTGAGAAAAGTTCACTCATGTACCTATGTTGGCACACTTGCTCGCTACATATTCGTAATCTTTCGCGCCCCGCGTGCGTCAAGACCCGACGGCGTCAAAAGCGGTGCCGGTTAGCTGTCCGGTTAAGTCAGCGCTTTGGGCTGGCTAGCGGTTTAGCCAGCGGTCACGCCCCCAGTGGAATAGGTGGCGTAGCCCTAAACCAAGCAGCGCCCCCATCCCAGCACAGGGCAAGGCGTAGCGACTAACTTCCCAGTAGGCGATATCGAGCATCAGCGCGCCGTGGAAGAAAGTGCGCGTGGCGTCTTCAAAAAACAGCATCACCCAGGTGGTTAGCAGCGCCATGGCCACCACAAAGGGGTAGGAAATAAAGGCGCGCACCTGGCGAATTTTTGGCCCGGCACAGAAAAACACAGCTAGCAGCATAAATGGGCCCAGTGAGCCGACCCCGGTGAAGGAATCTAGGAACTGTAGCAATCCTAGTGGGATACGGATTTGGCCCACCGGGGTGTACAGATAAGAGTGCACCACCATATACACAATTAGGGTTACTACCTGCGAAAACGTAAACCAGGCGGTGTATTTAGCCAGGGCTAGCCAGGTAGGTACCTGCTCATCTTGGGCCGGACCAAAGCCAACCGCATGTGAAAAATCAGGGTCGACGGCGTCGTCGTAAGTTACGTTGTCGGGCAAGTGATAGCTGGCCCCCGTAGTGCTGGTATTACCCAATTCTCCCCCTGTAATGCCTCGATGCCCTTATCCTAGTTCAGTGCTGGTGGATTTAACTATTTAGCCAGATTATCCTCAAAATGTCAGCTATTTTAGGAGTCAGTTATGAGTGCGTGTCCTACCCTACCGGTTATGGTCAGCCTGGCACGCATTGTCAGCCAAGGTTTAGTGCCAGCTACCAGCGCCACTAGCGTAGTGCAGGCAGTTAACAATCTGCTGGCGGTGCAAGGCCAGCAAGTTTCAGCCCTACCCCACGCCTTATTGGAGCGCACCCCGGGCGCAAAGTTCAGCGATGTAACCACAGCTTTTAACCAGTTAGAGTTGGTGCGCTCGCGACCAATGCGCGGTACCGTGCATATTACTAGCGCCGCTGACTACCACTGGCTTCGGCTAACCCTAAATCAGCGCTCCAACTATAGTTTGCGCAATCAGTTGATCCTAGGGGGCATTAGTGAAACTGAGCTAGAGACCGCCTGGCAGCTAGTAAAAACTCACGCCCCAACGCAGGGCATTAGACGCAAAGACATGTTTGCCCTGTGGGTGCAAGCGGGCCTGGCCGTTAAAGCCCAAAATGCCACTTCCCCCCAGGCTCCCCCCACCGAGCAGGCCCGGGTTAACCGCTGGTGCAATTTGATGATGTGGCAGCTGGATCGACAAGGTCTAGTAGTGGAAGGCCCTATGGGCACCAATGAGCATCGTTTCATTGACGCCACCTGCCTACCTGCCGCCACCAGTGCGGCTAGCGGCTTTAAATTTGATCCAGCTGATCTGCGCGCGGCGCGTATGGAAGTAGCTAGGCGCTACGCCTACGGGCACGGCCCTGTAAGCGTAGCTGATCTGGCTCGTTGGGCCGCTTTACCAGTAACTCAGGCCCGCCAAGCCCTAGAAGATGCAGTTAGTAACAGCGAGCTAATTGTCCGCGTAAAAATCGAGGAAAATACATTTACTCCCGCTGCGCCACCTAAAGCTGTCAAAGAGTATAATCAGCTGTTATATATGCGCGCAGATTTACCTGATCTGTTAGCAGATAATCTATCCCAGGCCCGCAGGTTAATTTATTTACCCGCTTTTGATGAGCTGCATGTAGGCTACCGCAACCGCACCTGTCTTACTGACGGCGCAGGTGAAAAGCTTATTTGTCCTACCGCTAACGGTTTATTTAGGCCCTTAATTGTTAATAATGGCCGACTTATCGCGGTACGGCCGGCATCTAGCGGGGTTATCTGGTTAGACAAACCCACCCCTTACATGGACAAACGAGTAAATAAACTAGTCGACAATAGGTTAGAAAGCTTACAATAGGTCATAAGCTTGACCCCTTTCCCTAGGACTCCAAAATGTCAGCCCTTACTATTTTTCATACCGGCAGCGTTATCGTTGACGAGGCTTTGCTCTACCGTCGTCCCAGCGACCACCCGCTAGCTTGGACCCACCTGCTACGTGATGACTCACGGTTAGTTGAGGTACCGGTATCGTGCTACCTGCTTGAGGGCCGCCACGGGCGCATGCTCATTGACACCGGCTGGCACCCAGATAACCGCACCAAACTAGGCCAAATAGCTAACCTACGTCAGCAATACCTCGCTAAACGAGCAGTTTTACCGCAAGGCCAGGCCATTGATGAGCAACTAGCGCAAATGGGGATTAGCCCCAAAGATCTTGACCTAGTGATGCTCTCACACCTGCACTGCGATCACGCTGATGGTTTGCGGCTAGTTAAAGACGCCCCCGGCATTATGGTCTCTAAAGCCGAGTGGTGCGCCGCCAAGCGAGACCACCTGCGCTACCTGCCCCACCAGTGGAAGCATGTAGCTATCAACACCTACCCGTGGAACACCAAGATTGGTCCTTGGGATGCAGGCTTTGACGTCTACGGGGATGGCTCCGTGGTTACAGTAGCCCTACCAGGTCACTCCTATGGGCTAACTGCCACCATTATTCGTTCTTCTAACATTTCCAGCTCCGACCCGGCCCGCTGGGTGCCTAATGCTTCTGGCGACGGCGTCCACGACGGGCGCGAGTTCATCTTGCTTACCTCCGACGCCGGCTATGGGCGCCCCTCCCTAGAAGAGGATCTACGTCCCGGCGTGGTTATCAAGGCCGGCTGGGCGCGCCGCTCCCTGGATTGGATTCGTCAGGTGTCTAAAGATCCACGCTGCCTGCGCGTAATCGCCAGCCATGACCCTGAAATTATTCCTGAAACCATACAGCTCTAGTGCGGCCCTAAACCGGCTAAAGCCCCAGTTTGACTGATTTAGTTGGCACTTTCTAGCGCGCCTTTAAGCACCCTAGCTGGCCCTACGGTTTAGGCGTCAATGCGCTCGCGGTCTACCTCGTCAGCGCTATCAATAATAAATTCGCGCCTAGGCGCCACACTTGAACCCATAAGAAGTTCAAAGGTGGATTCGGCCAGTTCTACCGCCGCCTCATCAGCTAGCGTGATTCGGCGCAGCATCCGGTGTTGGGGTTCCATAGTGGTTTCAGCCAGCTGGTGGGCGTCCATTTCACCTAGACCCTTATAACGTTGGGGTTCTTTAAAGGTGCGTCCCTGCTTTTCTAGCTTGCCTAAAGTGCTAACCAGCTCTTCATCAGAGTAGGTGTAGATAATTTCCTTCTTCTTGCGTCCCTTAGCGCTGACCTCAATGCGGTGCAGTGGCGGTACCGCAGCGTAAACTCGCCCCGCCTCAATCATGGGGCGCATATAGCGGAAGAACAGCGTCAGCAGCAGGGTGCGGATGTGTGCGCCGTCGACGTCAGCATCAGTCATCAAAATAACCTTGCCGTAACGGGCTGAGGAAATATCGAAGGTGCGTCCACTGCCAGCCCCTACCACCTGGATGATGGCCGCGCATTCAGCGTTATGCAGCATGTCGGCAGCGGAAGCCTTTTGCACGTTAAGGATCTTGCCACGAATAGGCAGCAAAGCCTGGTTTTCGCTGTTACGCGCATTTTTGGCGGTACCCAGCGCCGAGTCACCCTCAACGATAAACAGCTCGGATGTGGCCACGTCGTCGCTACGGCAGTCAGCTAGTTTAGCGGGCAGGGTGGAAGTTTCCAGCGCAGTTTTACGGCGGGTAATTTCCTTATGCATCCGGGCACTTACGCGCGCACGCATCTCCCCCACAATTTTTTCTTGCAGGGCCCGCGCCTGGGCTTTAAGGTCACGCTTGGGGCTGTTAAGCAGGGCGGTTAGCTCTTTTTCCACCACTGCGGCCACAATGGCTCGCACCGGGGCGGTGCCTAGAACTTCTTTAGTTTGCCCCTCAAACTGCGGCTCGGGCACGCGCACGGTAACCACTGCGGTCAGGCCAGCTAAAACGTCGTCTTTTTCAATTTTGCCGTCGCGCGAGTTTAGCTTTAAGGCGCGCGAATTGACGCTGATCTGTTTGCGCATCACCTTAACTACGGCCTGCTCAAAGCCGCTTAGGTGAGTGCCTCCCATAGGCGTGGCAATAATGTTTACAAAAGACCGCTCACAGGTGTCGTAGCCGATCCCCCAGCGTAGCGCCACATCCACCTGGCAGGTGCGCTCCACCTCTACCGGGCGCAGGTGTCCGCGCTCGTCAAGCTGCTGGACGGTCTCGTTATAGGTACCTTGGCCGGTGAGGCGGAAAGTATCGGTCACTGAGCCGTCTTTCGCCAGGTAGTCAACAAAGTCGGCGGTGCCTCCCAAGGCCAGGTAGGTTTGGGAACCGGCGGGTTTGCGGGCGTCAGCTGTGTCAGTTTCATTGTCGACGACGACGCTGCGCTCATCGATTAGCTGCAGGCTCAGCCCGGGCACCAAAAACGAAGTTTGACGCAGCCGGGAGGCTAAAGCGGCGCCGTCGTAGTCATTGGGGCTGGGGAAAATCTGACGGTCAGCCCAATAACGTACCCGCGTGCCGCTGACCCCACGCTTGACCTTACCCACAACCCGCAGTTCACTGGCCTCATCAAAGGCAGTAAAGGGACTGTTGGGACTCATGCCGCGTGAATCATCAAAAATTCCTGGCTCGCCGCGCCTAAAACTCATGGCATAGGTTTTGCCGCTGCGATCTACCTGTACATCCATACGGGCAGACAGGGCGTTAACCACTGAGGCACCCACCCCGTGCAAACCACCGGCAGCGCCGTAGAGGCCGCCACCGAATTTACCGCCGGCGTGCAGCTTGGTGTAAACCAATTCCACGCCGCTTAGCCCAGTGGAAGGCTCAGTGTCTACCGGCACCCCACGCCCGTCGTCACGCACCTCAATTGAGCCATCTGTATGCACGAAGACGTCAATATTTTTGGCGTAACCTTCAAGCGCCTCGTCAACGGCGTTATCTACTATTTCCCAAACGCAATGCATCAGTCCACGCTGATCGGTAGAACCGATATACATGCCTGGACGCTTGCGAACCGCTTCTAGGCCTTCTAAAACGGACAGATGACGAGCGGAGTAAGCAGGGGCTTCGGACACGTGTACAACCTATCTGATTGCGCCAATTAATGCATATTGCGGGTGTATCTGTGGGTGAACACACTGCGCCAACAGCAAAAATAGGGCTTTAGAAGGACAAAAACTTAAAAACCTGTGTTGGTATTAAGCCATGAATGTTAGCAGCGTATTGAATCAGTCAGCTAGCCAGGCGGTTGAGCCGCTCAATGTGGCAGACCGCTGCGACCTTTGCGGGGCGCGCGCTTACATGCGCGCGGTACTAATGAACGGGCCGCTACTGTTTTGTGCCCACCACGGCAAGGCCAACTTGGAGGCGCTGCGCGCCCAGGCTTTGCGCATTGATGACTTCACCGATGAGCTCGACTGAGCAACAACCATTGCTCAACTGACCCGCAGCTATCGCGCGACTAAGCAACAACCATTAACTTAACCAACAACCAAAGTAACGTGGCCCCCTAGCTTAGCTAGGGGGCCACGTTCAGCTCTGGTGTCAGTCCAGGTAATCGCGTAGCACCTGGCTACGTGAGGGGTGACGCAGCTTGCTCATGGTCTTAGATTCGATCTGGCGGATACGCTCACGGGTAACCCCGTAAACCTTACCGATCTCATCTAGGGTCTTGGGCTGGCCATCGGTTAGACCAAAGCGCATAGACACCACGCCGGCTTCACGCTCAGAGAGGGTGTCGAGCACTGCGTGCAGCTGCTCTTGCAGCAGGGTGAAGGATACGGCGTCTGCGGGCACAACCGCCTCGGAGTCCTCAATCAGGTCACCGAATTCGCTGTCGCCATCTTCACCTAGCGGAGTGTGCAGTGAAATGGGTTCACGCCCATACTTTTGCACCTCAATGACCTTCTCTTCAGTCATGTCTAGCTCTACTGCCAGCTCAGCCGGGGTAGGTTCGCGCCCTAGATCCTGTAGCATCTGGCGCTGCACGCGGGCCAGCTTGTTGATTACCTCAACCATGTGTACCGGGATACGGATGGTGCGGGCCTGGTCAGCCATGGCGCGGGTGATAGCCTGACGGATCCACCAGGTGGCGTAAGTGGAGAACTTGTAGCCCTTGGTGTAGTCAAACTTTTCTACAGCGCGGATCAGACCCAGGTTACCTTCCTGGATCAGGTCCAAGAACAGCATGCCGCGACCGGTGTAGCGCTTAGCTAGCGAAACCACTAGGCGCAGGTTGGCTTCTAGCAGGTGGTTCTTGGCACGCTGACCGTCCTGGGTAATCCAGTACAGTTCACGGCGGTATTTGCTGGTCAGCTCAGCGGATTTGTCAGCCAGGATGTGCTCAGCGTAGAGGCCAGCCTCAATACGCTTGGCCAGCTCCACCTCTTGAACGGCGTTAAGCAGCGCCACCTTACCGATCTGCTTGAGGTAGTCCTTAACCGGGTCAGCGGTAGCACCAGCGGTAACTACCTTCTGTGCCGGCTCATCCCCCTCATCAGAGTCGTTTACGGTGTAGCCCTTCTTCTCTTCCTTCTTAGAGCGCTTGCCCTTCTTCTTGGCGTTAGCCTTTTCGGCTTCTTCCCGACGCACGCGCTCTAGGTCACCGGTTAGGGCGGCAATAGAGGGCTGCATCTTGATACCCTTAATCACCCAGCCACGGAAAACCAGGCCGTTTTGGGTCAGGAAGTCGCGGGCCACCATAGGGGCTGAGCCCTTGTAGATGAAGCGCGGCACCGGGCCGTGACCGTAGGGAGCTAGGGTGATGGGCTCTTCTAGAGTGCCATCACCAACGATTTCCAGGTCTTTAACCACGGTGTGCGAGCGCACAAACAGGGTGGAACCGGGAGCTAGACGGATGTCTTTGAAAGCAGCGGGAGTGTTGAAAGGTGACTTCTTAGAGCCGTCACCGTTGTTTTCAAGATTTACATCCAGGTAGTAGTCGCGCTTTTCAGGAGCTGGAGCCGGCGCGGGCTCACTATCCTCGTCGTCGTAGTCGTCGGTCTCCTCATCGGCGTCCTCGTCAGAGTCCTGCTCAGAATCTTCCTCGAAGTCCTCGTCTACCAGGTCTTCTTCAAGGGATTCGTCGTATTCCTCGTCCTCTGGGTCGAATTCCAGTTCAGCATCAACCGGCTTGCGACTAGCTTTATTGGGAGCCACGGACATCCTTTCGCGCACCAAAACATCGACAACAGGGGCAATTTTGCCACTATCTGGGGGTACAACCCCGCTAGTTTAGCTTTTATTCCCGCCGTTTCCTATTTTGGTTACGCAATGTGCCAACATTAGTTGAGCTTAGTGGTGTAGGTGACCACCGGGCAGGGAGCTTCAAGCAACAGGCGCTGGGCGTTAGGACCTATATTCATACCGCCGCAATGTGAGCGGTGAGCCAAACCAATCACCAGGTAGGAGGCGTGGTTTTCGCGGGCAGCTTCCAATACATAGTCACTTACATCCTTGCCGCGTGGGCATAGCTGTACCGCATATTCCAGATTTTCCTGGCCCAGTGCATCATGGAGCACTTCCATCACCTGGTTATCTACAGCCTGATCGTCACCGCGATGCTTTTGGGCATATACGCATAGAAGCTTTTCATCTAAGCGCTTAGCTAAATTCACTGCTTCCACTAAGGCAGCGCGCGATTCCACAGTACCGTGATAGCTCATGATGACAGCCATTTTTTTTGCACCTCGTTTTGTATTAGCCCTAGTCAGAGACTGTTTGACCATTCATTCAGCCTACTCACAAACCAGACGCATTACCACAAATGTGACTGATCGCCTATTGTGTAGTTATGAGCGATCTGCCAGCACACCTAGCTAATCTCCGCCCCCATTTTGATGCTCAGGTCTGTGCACATCTTGGTGAGTATGCTGATTCGTGGCGTAAGACGCCAGCACTAAGTGAAGTTTTTACCATACTGTCCAGCGCTCTGGCAGGCGGTAAACGTATGCGTGCCATTTTGGGAGCTATTGGCTACGCCTACGCCAGTGAGTTTGGGGCTTACAAACTGGCTTTAACTTCACCCCAAGCAGCAGCGCTGGGAGTGGGTCTAGAGTTTTATCAGGCTAGTGCCCTAGTTCACGACGACGTCATTGACCACGCCCTGACCCGACGCGGCCAAGTTGCCACTCACGTGGCCTTTTCTAAGCTACATGGAGCTAATGGTTGGCGTGGTAGCGACAGTAATTTTGGGCAGGCTGCAGCGATTTTGGCGGGCGACGCCCTCCTAGCTTGGGGTGGCGATTTGGTCACACAAGCAAGTGAGGTAACCGGAAACTACGGCGCCGTTAATGCTTTTAACCACATGTGCGCGGAAGTGGCGCTAGGCCAGTACCTAGATGTACGCAACGAAAACCTGCCACTTAACGGATCTGACGGCGAGCAAATGGTGGCCCAGTCACTAGCGGTCATTAAACACAAGTCAGCCCGTTACTCGGTGGCCTGCCCGCTAATCATTGGCGCGCTACTAGCTGGCGCCGCCCCAGCTAGCCCGACTGTAAAAGCCCTAGAAACTTATGGTGAAAACGTGGGGGCCGCCTTCCAACTGCGTGATGATGAGCTGGGTGTGTTTGGCTCCTCTAAAGTTACCGGCAAGCCCGTTGGTGACGATATTCGTGAAGGCAAACGTACCGTCTTGGTGGGGCTGACCTGGCAGCTAGCGGGAGCTAACGGCCGCGCCCTACTAAGCGACGTCGTCGGCAACCCGGGCGCATCTGAGACGCAAATCGCAGCCGTAGCGGATCTAATGAAGGACTGCGGGGCCTACGAAAAGCACGAACAACTTATCAACGACTACTTAAAGCGCGGTTTGGCTTGCCTTAGCCACGATGCTCTGGGAGCCTCAATTATTGCTGATTTGCAGGTTTTAGCTCAGGTTTTAACCATTCGCCAAGCTTAAATTCATTAATTTCCCAGCTATAGACCATGCATAGAATTTGTTAACCCCATAGACTAGGGCACGTGAGTAAAGATTCCGTTTTAGGCCAGGTTCTAGATGAGCGCTATGAGGTGCGCGAACGCTTGGCACAGGGCGGAATGGCTGTCGTCTATCGCGGTTATGACCACCGCCTAGGGCGCGAGGTAGCCATTAAGGTTATGCACTCGCACCTGGCCGACAATGAAGCTTTCGTTTCACGTTTTAAGCGTGAAGCCCATTCGGCCGCGCAGCTATCGGATGCGGGAATTGTTGCCGTCTATGACCAAGGCAAAACCCCCTCCGGACGCCCGTATCTGGTGATGGAACTGATCGATGGCATTACCATGCGTAAGTTCATCGCCACTCGTGGCTATACGCTTGGACGCGCCATTGAGCTAACCAAGCAGCTACTTTCCTCCCTGGAAACCGCCCACCGCATCGGCATTATCCACCGCGATATTAAGCCTGAAAACGTACTGCTACCCAAGAACGGTAAAACCGCTAAGGTGGCAGACTTTGGTCTAGCCCGCGCCGCCGACGCCGTTACCGCCACCGCTACCGGCACGGTTATGGGGACCGTAGCCTATATGTCCCCCGAACTGGTGCGCACCGGTAAGGCCGGCACCAGCGCCGACATATTTGCGGTAGGCGTTACCTTCTATGAGCTACTAACTGGTACGCAGCCTTTTACGGCTGACACCCCGGTGCAGGTAGCTTTACTCAACGTAAATGAGCCCATCCCGGCCCCCTCCAAATTGGTGTCTTGGCTGCCGCCGCAGATCGACGAGATTGTCAGCGCGCTAACCAACCATGATCTAAAGATTCGCCCCACCAACGCTACCCAGGCTTTAGAGCTGGTCGAGCGGTTAGTAGACACCATTCCGGCCAATGTGCTTAAGCACGATTTGGACTCTGAAGAAAGTCACACTCTGGTAGACCCCATGCCGGTCTCTAGCCAGCACGTAGCTGGGGTAAATGTGGGGCCACAGTCCGGTGCGCCGGTGGTCTCCAGGTCGGCTTATTCTGCCGCCTCGGCTCCCTCCAACTTCTCTGCTACCAGTGGTAACAGCGGGCAGTACAGCACTCCTAGCTACTACTCTGTCCCCACCTATCAGCCTCAGATGCCCGCTATGGGTGATACTGGCTGGCAGCAAAGCTATAGCGACGACGACGACGATGAGGGCTTGCGTCGCCGTGGCCTGCTGGTAGGTATTCCCACCGCACTGGCACTGGCCGGACTGGCTGGAATTGGCGCCTACATTTTGGCTAGCCCCGATAAACCCTCACAGGTTTCAATTCCTGACGTAACCGGTAAAACTCAAGACGATGCAGTAACCGCCCTAGACGATGTAGGGCTAAAAGCCGCCGGTATTTCAGCTAGCTCTAGCACCGTGCCCAAGGGCCAAGTAATTAGCCAGCAGCCTACTGCCGGTACTACCGCCAAAACCGGCGATACGGTCACCCTAACCATTTCCAGCGGCAGCTAGGGCAGCCAGGCTGTGGGTTTTTGGCGCCCACGCGCCAAAAACCCACCCTGCACCAAAGCGTTGAGCCCACGGCAAGCCGTGGGCTCAAAACTTTAGGTGGCTTTAGCTACGCAGCATTTCTGCCACTTCAAAGGCAATCTCTAGGGACTGCTGGTGGTTTAGGCGCGGATCAACCAGGGTTTCGTAGCGCTGGGCTAAGTCAGCTTCAGCGATATGCTCACCGCCGCCTAAAACTTCAGTGACATCATCTCCGGTCAGCTCTACGTGTATACCCCCAGGCACGGTCCCAACAGCGCGGTGCACCTGGAAGAAACTGCGGGTTTCAGCCAAAATATCGGCAAAACGGCGCGTCTTGTAACCATTTTCAGAAGTAATGGTGTTGCCGTGCATCGGATCGCAAATCCAGGTAACCGGACGCCCGTCAGCCTTAACCGCCTGGGCCAGGGCTGGCAGACGCTCCTCAATCAGGTCTGCCCCCATGCGGGTAATAAAGCTAATGCGCCCGCCTTCACCACTGGGGTTAAGCTTATCCATAAGCGCATAGAGCTCATCAGGGCTAGCGTCAGGACCGATCTTGACCCCAATAGGGTTACGCACACCTGAAAGCAGGGCCACATGGGCGCCGTCGATGTCACGGGTGCGTTCACCAATCCAAAGCATATGGGCGCTGGTGTCGTAAGGGTCGCCGGTACGTGAATCTTCACGCGTCATAGCGTCTTCATAGTCAAGCAGCAGCGCCTCATGGGCGGAGTAGAAATCAACTTGGGTTAGCGCCCCAAAATCCACCCCAGCGGCTTTCATAAAGCGCATAGAGCGGTCTAACTCCCCCGCCATAGTGGCAAAACGCGCATAGGCCGGGTTTTCAGTAAAGCCCCGGTTCCATGAGTGCACTTCGCTAAGTGAGGCATAGCCACCCATGGTGAAAGCACGAATCAGGTTCAGCGTAGTACCAGAGCGTAAATATGCATCCAGCATCCGCTTAGGATCTGGAACGCGGGCCGACTTAGTAAACTCATGGCCGTTAACGCAATCGCCGCGATAAACCGGCAAGGTTACCCCGTTGCGAGTTTCAGTATCAGCAGAGCGTGGCTTAGCGTATTGGCCCGCCATACGCCCAATTTTCACCACCGGCATGGAGGCCCCATAGGTAAGCACAATCGCCATCTGCAAAATGGTTTGTACCTTTAAACGAATAGTGGTGGCGTCGCCCTTCTCAAACGACTCCGCACAGTCGCCACCCATCAACACAAAAGCTTTGCCCTGGCCAGCACGCTCCATATCAGCCCGTAAAGAATCAGCTTCACCGGCAAACACTAGCGGCGGACGACGTCGTAGATCGTTAACCACGTCAGCTAACTGCTGGGGATCGGGATAGGACGGTTGCTGAGCCGCCGGACACGAACGCCAATCAAAGTTACGCATAGGCCCAATCATAAGGGCAAAAAAGATGGCCCCCACATAAACGTGGGGGCCACCTCAGTAGCGTTTAAGCTCAGTGCTCCACAGGAGCGTCAGAAGCCTCAACATGCTGGCCAATGCCTTCCATTAGGCCCTTGAACCAGTCCTGGTCAATGTTGAAAGGCTTGCCACCGGCGATACGCGGGAACGCGATGGCGGTTAGCACGTCACCGTTCTCCTCGTCCTGGCCGATTACGCCAGGCTCGCCGCGCAGAGCGCAGTCAACAGCCAGGTCGCACATGCTCTTGATCAGGTCTAGGTCTTCCTGGTGAGCGGCAGCTGCACGAGAGTAGTAGCCCGACTTCTGGACCATAACCTTCTCGGCACCAATGAGCTTGGCGAACTTCTTGGCGAACCACTGGCCGGGGTTGATGGTGTCTAGCTTGACGTGGCCGAAGGGGTCACGCTGTACCTCTTCACCAGCAGCCTCTAGCTCGGCGATGATCTCGGGAACGCCAGCACCCTCAGACAGGAAGATGTTGACGTTGCCCTGCTCGTCCATGATGGCCTTTAGACGCTCAGCCTCAGCGGCGATGTCTAGCTTAACCTCGGGCAGGTAAACAGCGTGCACATCCCAGCGCTCGCGGGTTAGACCCAGGGAGGGGGCCCACTGCTTGGTGTCTAGCAGCTGGCGGTAGCGTAGGGCGGTCTCAGCGGTTAGGTAACCACAGTTACGACCCATGCACTCGTGCACGATCAGCATGCGGGGGTTGGAGCGGTGCTCACCGATTACGTTGAAGGCGAAGTTGGCGCCTTCGTCGGCGGCAGTCCAGGCACCCAGGGACTGACGGATCGGCACTACGTCGTTGTCAATGGTCTTGGGCAGGCCCACTACGGTTAGCTCGTAGTTGTGTTCGTGTAGGTAGGCAGCTAGGTCAGCAGCGGTGGTGTTGGTGTCATCGCCACCGATGGTGTGCAGCACGTCCACGCCGTCCTTGCGTAGCTGCTCGGCAGCGAATGCCAGCGGGTCTACGCCTTCGGCTACTAGACCACGCTCAACCAGGTTCTTGGCGTTGGTCAGCTTGACGCGAGAGTTACCAATGGGGGAACCACCGAAGTTGCGCAGCAGGCCAGCGTTCTTACGGGCCTCCTCGTCAATGACGATGTAGTTGCCGGTCAGCAGGCCGTGGTAGCCGTACTGGTAAGCAATGATCTCAACCTCGGGAGCTACCTCGGTGTAACGCTCAATGAGGTCACCAACAGCGGCGGATAGGCAGGGGGCGAAACCGCCCGCGGTTAGAAGGGCGACGCGACGAACCGACATCGAGAACCTTTCAATTGTGGGTGTATATGGCCTGCGGCCATAGATTTCTTTACTAGTGTACTCGCTCACCTTTGTTGGTGCACGAGTCAAAGGGACTACTTAGCTGAGTCTTCCTCGCTCTGGCCGGCAGGCTCCTCAACTTCAGCTGGAGGCTGGGGCACGCTAGTCAGTGGGGCTTGGCGGCCACCGGGGGCCTGTACCGGCATAGCCAGCGGGTTGGCCTCAGCCTGGGCGGCCAGCATTTTCTCTACCACTTCAGCAGCGCTGAGCTTGTCAGCATCCATCATTTTCTTTACGTCTGCAGCGTATAGGTCAACGTATTCCTGGCCGGAGAGAGCCATTAGGGAATACATGATTTCGTCGGTGATAGAACGTAAAACAAAGCGGTCGTTTTCTAGGCCCTGGTAACGGCTAAAGTCTAGAGGCTGGCCAATAACCACCCCAATGCGGTGCAGACGCGGCACTACCTGGCCGATCGGCTGGGCAATATTGGTGCCGATCATGGCTACCGGCAGCACCGGGGCGCCGGTAGCTAGCGCCACGCGGGCCACACCGGTTTTACCACGGTAAAGGCGTCCGTCAGGGCTGCGGGTACCTTCAGGGTAAATACCAAAAAGCTCACCGGAGTTTAGCCGGTCAATGCCGGCTTGCAGGGCCGCCATCGAATATTTACCGCCGCGACGGTCCACCGGGATGGTGCCCACGGAGGTCATAAACTTTTTCACGCCCCAGCCTTTAAGACCTTTACCGGTGAAATAGTCTGATTTACCAATGAACGCCACCTCGCGCTCAATCATCAACGGTAGGAAGAAAGAGTCGATAACCGCCAGGTGGTTGGAAGCTAGGATGGCCGGACCCTCAACAGGAATATGTTCTTCACCACGAATCCAGGGTTGATACATCATGTGGATGGCCGGTCCAGCCGTCGCCTTAATCGCACGGTATCCCATGGAACCTCCCAAAACTCATTAGTGAACTGGCGCCTAGCGCGGCTGGGCGCGTGTGGAGACAAGTACTACATTGATATTACAGTTTCGACTGTGTCCACTGTAGCTAAAGCGCCCAATCCTGACCCTAATTACCCTCACCAGGCTAGCTTGCTGCAAATGGGCACACCCTTAGAGCAAGTAACTTTCGTGGTGGTGGACTTAGAAACCACCGGCGCCCAGCCCGGGCCTGATGCCATAACCGAGTTTGGGGCGGTGCGCGTACGCGGGGGCGAAATACTTGATGAGTTTGGGTCTTTAGCTAATCCGGGTACGGCTGTGCCCGCCTACATCACTATGCTCACCGGCATCACCACCTCCATGGTGGCTAGCGCACCGCCGCTGGAGGAAGTTCTGGGCGACTTTATGAGCTGGGCTCGTCTAGATGAGCCTGACACGGTGATTGTGGCCCATAATGCGCGTTTTGATGTTAGCCATCTGCGTAGCGCAGCGGGAGCTTTTGGGATTGATTGGCCCTCGGTGCGGGTGCTGGATACTTTGAAACTGACGCGACGAGCGTGGAGTCGCGATGATGTGGCCAACCATAAACTGGGTACTTTGGCCCGGTTTGTGGGTGCGCAAACTACCCCCACTCACCGTGCGCTCGATGACGCCCGTGCCACTGTGGATGTGCTCTATGCGGCCCTGGAGAAGGTGGCCCTACAGGGGCTAACCCATATGGAGGATCTAACTAGCGCCTGCGATCCAGTTCCCGCCTCACGGCGCGCTAAGGCAGCTATGGCCGCCGATCTGCCACAAGCCCCCGGCGTGTATCGCTTCTATTCACCTGGCAACCAGGTGCTTTATGTAGGTAGCGCCACGAATTTGCGTCAGCGGGTGCGCTCATATTTCACCGCTTCAGAGTCACGTGGGCATATTGCCACCATGCTGGATGTGGCTGACCGGGTTGAATACGAACGCTACCCCACCCTGATTGAGGCTCGGGTGCAAGAACTACGCCAAATTAGTTTCTATGACCCGCCCGCTAACCGCCGTTCGCGTAAACACGCCACTAAAGCTTGGCTGAAGCTAACCGCCGGGCCACGTCCGCGTCTGTCGATTGTTAGCTACGTTGACTACGAGCAGCTAAGTAAAGGTGGTGTGATTGGTCCCTATTCTTCGCGGCGTAGTGCTAATGCAGCTCGGGTGGCTATTGAGGAAGTTTTTGCCCTAGATAGGGTGGGCGATAAGGGCATTAGTGACACTGTCAGCGATGAGGACTACCCTGCCCTAGCTGATTTGGCCCACCAAGCTCTTAGCGATAATGCCACTTTGGTGGTGGATCCGCTGATGCAGCGTATCCAGGCGCTAGCTCAAGTACAGCGCTATGAGGACGCCGGGGTGATCACTAAACGTTTGCAGGCTTATGTGCGTGGCCTGGAGCGGGTTCAGCGCTTGCGTCCGCTGTTTACCTGCCCCTATTTGGTTTCGGCACGACGGCGCAGCCTAGGTGGCTGGGAATTTGTGGCTATCAGCCACGGGCAGCTACTGGGCTCTGCGGTAAGCCCGAGCGGCGTCTACCCCTTAGATGTTTTAGCCGAGTTTGAAGCATTTTTAAGCCCCATCACCCCACCAGAGCGGATCATGGGCACGCTTATGCTCGAAGAAGCCAACCTATTAGCTGACTGGGCGCTAGATGAGGGGGCTAGGCTAGTGAGTTTGGATCCGCAAGCGAATATATCGTGGCCGATTGATTCGCCAGCGCGGCATGCCAAACTACTAGCCCACACCTAAATTACTTAGCTAGCTGCTTGCGCATTGCCTGCGCTACGGCCTGAGCTACCGCTACCGGGTCTAGCGGACGCGACACTACGGCGTCGGCATGAGCCCATGCAGAAAGCCAACCATCCTGGGGGCGCGCCGTGAGCATAACTACCGCTGGACGCGAGTCCATTTCGGTAAGGAGTTCGTGAGCTAAACCCATACCGCCGAACTTTTTGACTTCGCTGTCAAACACTAGAGCAGCAAAGCGGTTGGGGTTTTCTTTCAGGGCTAGGCGCACAGCTTCAGCGGTGGCGCACTCAAACCAAGTTACTCGCGGTAGGCCTTTATCTGGGCGGCGTCCTACTGCCTCGATCACCTGCTTGCGAGTATCTGAGTCATCTGAAAACACCAGCAGTTCCACGCTGTCTGATTCAGGCGCTGAAGTCATGTTTTCCTCCTGAGTGGCGGCGCCGCAGGGACGCACACAAATGTTCGCGTTAAGTGTATCTTTCACACCTGCGCTAACCAATTTGTGGCTACACTAGAGCCAAGCGATTTTTAGGACAAAAGCCCTAAACTGCATTCTCTAGTTTTTCAGGAGTCTACATGGCCATCTACACCCTGCCTGAGTTGCCCTATGACTACGCCGCTTTGGAGCCGCACATCTCCGGGCGCATCATGGAGCTACACCACGACAAGCACCACGCTGCCTATGTAGCTGGCGCTAACAGCGCTCTAGAGGCCCTGGCCGCCGCCCGCGAAGAAGGCAACCTCGGCGCCATTAACCTGTGGGAAAAGAACCTGGCTTTCAACCTGGGTGGACACACCAACCACACCATTTTCTGGAACAACCTCTCCCCCAATGGCGGTGGTGAGCCTGAGGGCGAGCTAGCTGAAGCCATCAAGGACTCTTTCGGTTCCTTCGAAAAGTTCCGTGCTCACTTCACCGCCACTGCACTGGGTATTCAGGGCAGCGGCTGGGCCGTACTGGCTTATGACTCCATCTCTGGCAAGCTAGTCATCTTCCAGCTGTTTGACCAGCAGGCCAATGTGCCCGTGGGCACCGTGCCGCTATTCATGGTGGACATGTGGGAGCACGCCTTCTACCTGGACTACCTCAACGTCAAGGCCGACTACGTTAAGGCCATCTGGAACATCGCCAACTGGGACGATGTAGCCAAGCGTCTAGACAACGCTGTAGCTAACGCCAAGCAGCTGATCCTGGGCTGAAACCACAAAGCTGAACTAGCAAGCTAAAACGAGCACCTAGTAAAACGAGGGGGGCGGCTACCAACCGGTAGCCGCCCCCCTCATGGTTTGTTGCCAATAAGCTGCTTTACCGGCCTAAATGCTGGTTTTAGGCAGCCCAAGCCCTAGCACAGGCCCATACTTATAGGGCCTTACTTGGCAGAAATTAGGCCTTATTTGGCAGCAATGTCGAATACGTAAACTGCCGCAGGCGTGGTCTGTCCACCCTGGCCGTTGGCCTGAGGCGGCAGAATGATTACCACGCGGCTACCAATCGGAATACCAGACAGGTCCACTAGCTGCTTAACCTGGGATACTGACATTTGCACCGGCTGCGGCGAGGACTCAGTCCAGGTAGAACGCTTGTTGCCATCCCAGGTGGCCATCGCCATGTAACCCAGGGCGGTGTCGGTGTCGGTGAGCTTTTCACCATTACCGCTAGCTAGCGTGATCAGCTTGGCGGAAGTGGGGGCGCTAATGCCAGCCTTGATAGTGATCGAAGGAGCCTGCCCCAGCTTGCCGGTAATGGTAATGCCATCCTTTTCCAGCTCTTCAGTGGCACCCTCAACCGGGGTGGCGTCCTTAGAAGCAGCCGAAATCTGCGCCGTCGACAAAGCATCAGTTAGTTCCACGTAGAACACCAAGGTGCCAGCCGGGGCCTGCGGATTAGCGGGCTTGTCACCGTAGGCGAGCTTGCCAGGAATGGAAATCTCAAGCACGTCGCCAACCTTGTGTCCCAGCAAGCCACAGCGCCAACCGTCAATAACCCCATTTAGGCCAAAGCGGGTAGCTGAGCCGCGCTCGAAGGAGCTGTCAAAAGTAGTGGTGGAATCCCACTTCCAACCCGAGTATTTAGCGGCCACATTAGAGTCCGCAGCTACCGCAGCCCCACTGCCGGCCTTAATGGTCTTAACCGTTAGGTTAGTGGGAGCCTTAGCGCCCTTAACCCAGGTGATAGCCGGGGCCTTGTTAGAGCCGGGCTGACCAATGGTAGGTAGCGACTTAGAGTCGGTATCAATCTTTAGCTTAGAGCAGTCAACTTTTTGCTGCTGAGTAGCGGCGCTAGTAGGCGTGGCAGCAGCCTTAGCGGACTTTTTGCCATCACCGGAGCAACCAGCTAGTCCCAAGCTGGCAGCCAGCAACAGCGCCACTGCGGCGGTTAGAGATCGACGCACAAGATTTCCTTTACTTTTTTGTTTACTATCGCACTATACCCCCGCCATCAGCTGCGATGACGAGGGTATAGCGGGTGGTTTTAGTGGAAGGACTCGCCGCAGGCGCACGAACCAACCGCGTTGGGGTTGTCAATCGTGAAGCCCTGCTTCTCAATGGTGTCAGTGAAGTCGATAGTGGCGCCGTTGAGGTAAGGAATGCTCATACGGTCCACGATTACCTCAACCTGCTTGCCTTCTTCACCAAAGGCGCGAATGGCGTCGCCGTCTAGCACACGCTCGTCGAAGTAAAGCTGGTAGACCAGACCCGAGCAACCGCCGGGCTGTACACCTACGCGCAGACGCAGGTCGTCACGACCCTCCTGCTCCAGTAGGCTAGCCACCTTAGCGGCGGCAACATCGGTCAGCATAACCTCATGGGTGGCCACCTCGTTGGTGGTTTGGCTCATTGCTACTCCTTGATTGTTTGTCTCTTGCGCTCGGGTCTTAACCCAGGCGGTTAAACATCAGATATGCCTATGCTATTCCCGCTAGGGCTACCTAAGTGCACTGGCAGGGGCTAGCAGCGAAAATATAGGCGTGATTTAGGCCAAGGTGACTAGTTCTAGGTAGTCCTCACTCCACAGGTCTTCATCACCGTCTGGCAGCAGCAGTACCCGGTCAGGGTTGAGGGCTTCTACGGCCCCCTCATCGTGGGTTACTAGCACTACCGCGCCTTTATATGTGCCCAGTGCTCGCAAAATTTCTTCACGGCTAGCCGGGTCTAGGTTGTTGGTGGGCTCATCTAGCAGCAGCACGTTGGCTGAGCTGGTAACTAGTAGGGCCAGGGCCAGACGGGTTTTTTCACCGCCCGAAAGCACCCCGGCGCTCTTGTCGGCGTCGGCCCCAGAGAAGAGGAATGAGCCCAAAATGTTGCGGATCTCAGTGTCATCTAGATCCGGGGCAGCTGAGCGCAGGTTTTCGGCAACTGTACGGGTGTTGTCGATAGTTTCGTGTTCCTGAGCGTAGTAGCCCAGTTTGAGACCATGACCGTCAATTACCTTGCCTGAGTCGGGCTGCTCAATCCCAGACAGTAGCCGCAGTAGCGTGGTTTTACCGGCGCCGTTTAGCCCCAGCACCACTACGCGCGAGCCCCGGTCAATGGCTAGGTCTACGCCTGAGAAAACTTCCAGTGAGCCGTAGGCTTTACTCAGCCCCTGCGCCCGCAATGGGGTTTTGCCTGAGGGGGCAGGGTCTGGGAAGCGCAGGTGGGCCACTTTTTCAACGGTCGCTTCGGTTTCGATGCTGGCTAGTAGCTGTTCGGCGCGACGTAACATTTGCTGGGCGGCTACGGCTTTGGTGGCTTTAGCCCGCATTTTTTCACCCTGGGCGCGTAAGGCTTCGGCCTTCTTTTCTGCGTTTAGGCGTTCACGACGGCGCCTGGCTTCGTCATCGGCACGTTGCTTTAGGTAGGCGTCCCACCCCATGTGGTAGATGTCGAGTACGCCTCGATTGGCGTCTAGATACATCACCTGGTTTACGGTGTCGCGAATTAGGTCTACGTCGTGGCTGATAACAATGTATCCGCCTGGGTAGGTGCGCAGGTGGTCGCGTAGCCACAGCACTGAGTCGTGGTCTAGGTGGTTGGTGGGCTCGTCTAGTAGCAGCGTGTCAGGTTTTTGAAATAGCACCCGGGCTAGTTCTACGCGACGGCGCTGACCACCTGAGAGGGTACCGATGGGCTGGTCTAGCACTCGCTCAGGTAGACCCAAGGCAGCAGCGATACGGGCAGCTTCGCTGGCGGCAGCATACCCGCCAGACATAGTAAATTCGTGATCTAGCCGGGTGTACCTATCTAATGCTTTAGCCTGGGCATCACCGCTGGTGGTGGCGATTTTTTGTTCGGCTTTACGCAGGCGGCGCAGCAGCCCGTCAATGTCACGGGCAGAGAGAATACGATCGCGGGCAATTTGCTCTAAGTCACCTACCTTGGTGTCCTGGGGCAGGTAACCCACTGAGCCGCCAGCGTGGATAGTGCCTTCATACTCGACAGCTTCAAGCGAATGGTGCACATCGGCGTCGATGGCTGCTGAGGCGGATTTAGCTACGGAAGCTGAGGCGATCAGCTTGGTCATAGTGGTTTTACCAGCGCCATTACGCCCAACTAAACCAATATGCATACCTTTATCAACTCTAAAACTAGCCCCGCTGACAAGTTGTCGGGCACCGATACGCATAACCAGGTTTTGGACGTTGATCACCCCCTAATGCTACTAGTCCCACCAAAGCCACCAACCTTGGGCGCCTGTGGCATCCATTTCATGCCAGATAATTTCGTCTGGCATGGCGCCGTCGAGCCCTAATTCGCCCTGCAAATAAGCCCATAGCCCTTGGCATTGGCAGGCGGCGGTGTGGAAAGTGTCTACCTGCCAGGGGCCGCGCTCGTCTTGGGCAATAAAAATGCCGTCAACACTTAACCGCTCGTCACTGCGGGCCGGACCAATTAGATAGCCTTGCAACCAAATATCGCCGTCACTAGCGGCGCAGGCGCGCAGCAGTGAGCCTAGCTCAGGAGCGCGGTTTTGCCGGTCTTTTAAAGCTAAGGGCGGCAATAGGCGCAAAGCTAGCCGGGCTTGGATGTAATCGATGCGAGCTAGGGGTACGTAATCGGCATTAGTCCCATCCCAGATATGCCCACCGTCAGCTGGAGTGCTCAGACAACGCGGGCGGGCTAAGCCGAATAATTCATAGAGCGCACTAAACACCGTCCAACCATTGGACATGTATTTCAACTCTTGATCTACAGGTGTCGGCATGAGTGCAGCTAGAGCGCACATTTTCTCTACTCCTCAAATCGGTTTTGTTAGCACATAACTCTTTGTGTTTGCTGAGCTATGTCTGAAGCGCTAAACAACTTCAACGTTGCAAGCGTGCGCTTTGATAGCTAGTTACTACCACCAGGCTGAGGATAAGGTGCGCTTTGAGAAAAAAGTTATTCACCTGTGGTGAAAAAAACTTTCCTGAATTAGGGTTTGTCAAGCATTGAATATCTGCACTTTATGCGATTATTCTGAGCTGTTGCGCACTGCGCATAATGTGTCCACCCCGGAAGGAGCCAATGCGGTGGCTACCACCACTAGTACGCCTCAGGCGATTCTCGATGCCGTAGGCGGCGCCGAGAACATCACCCACCTAACCCACTGCGCTACGCGTCTGCGTTTCGAACTCAAGGATGCCTCTGTCGTTGACAAGGGCACCGTTGAGAAGATCCCGGGCGTTATGGGTGCGGTCCCCCAGTCTGGTGACCGCTACCAGATCATCATTGGCGGTGCGGTTCAGAGTGTTTACAACGACATCATGAAGCTACCCGCCATGGCTGGCGGCGCCTCTTCTAGCGCTAAGTCTGACGCTGACATCAAGGCTGCTGCTCGCGCCAAGGCTCGCGGCAAGAATGCCTACGTAGATGCGTTCTTCGAGTACCTATCTGACGCTTTCCGTCCGCTGCTACCGGTGCTGCTAGGTGCCTCACTGATCCTGGCCCTGATCGCGGTACTGGAAGCCTTCGGTGTAGTAGACACCCACGCCAAGGTCCTACCCTCGTGGCTAGTGTTCACCAACACCATGTGGCGTTCAGTGTTCTACTTCCTGCCCGCCATGGTGGCCTACAACGCAGCTAAGAAGCTGGACATTGACCCCTGGGTAGGTGCAGCTGTTGTCCTGGCTCTGCTGACCCCCGAGTACACCGCCCTTAAGGGCCTTAAGGAAACCACCTGCACCAAGAGCTCCGTGGGCTCTGACCTGTGCACCACCGAGATCTTCGGTCTTCCCATGAAGTGGTCGGACTACGGCGGCCAGGTGTTCCTGCCGCTGATCATGGTGCCGATCCTGGCTCTGGTTTACCGCAGTCTGAAGAAGGTCATCCCGGCCAACGTACAGATGGTATTCGTGCCGTTCTTCTCCTTCTTGGTGATGGTTCCGGTTTCGGCCTTCTTGATCGGCCCCTTCTCGCTATGGCTAGGTAACAGCATTGGTTCGGGTCTGTCTTGGCTCAACACCACTGCCCCGATCGTCTTCGCTATCTTCATTCCGTTGCTGTACCCGTTCCTGGTGCCGCTAGGTCTGCACTGGCCGCTTAACGCTCTGCAGCTGGCCAACATCGCTGGCCCTGCCCACGCTGACTTCATTCAGGGCCCCATGGGTACCTGGAACTTCGCCTGCTTCGGCGCCACCCTGGGTGTACTCATCCTGACCCTGCGCAACGGCGACAAGGAACTGCGTCAGACCGCTTCTGGTGCTCTGGCCGCCGGTCTGTTCGGTGGTATTTCCGAGCCCTCCCTCTACGGTATTCACCTACGCTTCAAGCGCATCTACCCGCTGATGCTGACCGGTTGTGCCGCTGGTGGTCTGACCATTGGTGTAATCTCCTGGATCTCCGGTTCGCCCGTGCTGACCGGTACCTTCGTATTCACCTCGCTGCTGACCATCCCGGTCTTCCACCCCACCGTTACCTACGCGATCTCCATCGCTGTGGCCTTCTTCGTCTCTGCCTTCATGGTTGTCACCTTCGGCTACCAGAGCAAGGAAGAAAAGGAAGCCGCCGCTGCTGAGCAGGAGGAAGCCCCCAAGGCTGAGGCCGCCGCTGCCGCCGCCCCGGCCGAGGCTGCCCCCAAGGCTGAGCTGGTTGCCGGCCAGGAAGTGGTTCTGACCGCCCCCCTAAACGGCACCGTGGTTGCTCTGGAAGACGTACCGGACCCGGTATTCTCCTCCGGCGCAGTGGGCAAGGGCGCTGGCATTGAGCCCAGCGACGGCGCCTCCATCGAGGTTGTGGCCCCCGCTGACGGTTCCGTAGTGGTTGCCCCCTCCTCCGGTCACGCCTACGGCCTGGCCCTAGACAACGGCCTGGAAATCCTAATTCACGTCGGTATCGACACCGTGAACCTCAAAGGCAAGGGCTTCGACGTCAAGGTTGGTAAGGGCGACCGCGTCAAGGCCGGTCAGACCCTGGTAGTAGTTGACCGCGCAGTTATCGAGGAAGCCGGCTACAAGCTGGTCACCCCGGTACTGGTCACCAACTACATGAACTTCGCTGAAGTTGAGGTTATCGCCTCCGGCGACATCGAGGCCGGCACTGACCTGATCAAGGCCACCAAGTAAGAACAACAGCTAACCCCCTGGTCACGCTAGTGGCCAGGGGGTTACTTTTTGCTTGCGTGCAGTTTTAAATAGTGGCGTCTAAGCTGGTTTTAGCACCCCAAGGCTTGCGCACAGTTTTAAACGGTGGCCCCAAAGCTGGTTTGGGCACTGCTTTAGCGGGCGCGCAGCTCCCAGAAAGCCACCGCGCTAGCAGCCGCCACATTTAGCGAATCAACCCCACCGGCCATAGGAATGCGCACCACATAATCAGCGTTGTGCATAGCCCGGCGGCTTAACCCGTCACCTTCAGTTCCCAGCACAATGGCTAGCTTAGAAGCCGGGTCACTAACCACATCCAACGCCGCAAACTCATCTAGAGCATAGGAGTCATCGCTAAGAGCCATGGCGGCAACTTTAAAGCCGGATGCATGTAGCTCATCGACTGCCGGCCAGGTGGTTATACGAGTCCAGGGCACCTGGAAAACCGTGCCCATAGATACCCGCACGCTACGGCGGTAAAGCGGATCAGCGCATGAAGGGCTAGCCAGCACCGCGTCAATCCCCAAGGCGGCAGCGCTACGGAAAACTGCCCCCACATTGGTGTGGTCAACCAGGTTTTCCAGCACCGCCACACGCCTAGCCCCCGCTCCCCCACGCGCGCCGGCCAGCACCTGGGCCACGCTGGCCAGCTGGGGCCGATTCATCGCAGCCAGAGCCCCACGATGCAGGTGGAAACCAGTAAGCCCCTCCACTACGGCGTCGTCGCCCACAAAAACTGGCTTATCCCCGCCTAACGGATCACCCCCAGTGCCCTTAGCAGCGGCAATTACCGGACGCATATCCTCCAGCCACCGCCTAGTCATCAAAAACGAACGCGGCTCATGTCCGGCAGCCACAGCCCGGGTAATAACCTTGGTGGACTCGGCCATATACAGCCCATTGGCGGTTTCTAGACGCTTACGCAAAGCGACGTCCGTCAGCTGTGTATAGTCAGCTAGACGGACGTCGCTAGGGTCTGTTATCTCAATCAGCACCCTGACAGTTTATGCGTTCAGCGGCGGCTCGTTATCCTCGGCTGCATGTGCGCCACGCGGAGGCGCTGGCGGGGCGTCAACCGGCTTTACCGCCTCAGCCTCAGCTAACCCCAAAGCAGCCTCGGCCTGCTTAAGAGCCTGGGCGGCGCTGGGCAGCTGGGCTTCAAACGGGTTAGGCAGATCCGTAGCCTTAGCAGGCTTAGGGCTAGCGGGATCAATAGAGCCGCCCATAGCCTCAGAAATTGAGCTCAGCGCACCAGTAAGCTCGCTGGGCACAATCCACAGCTTGGAAGAATCACCTTCAGCGATCTTAGGCAGCATCTGCAGGTACTGGTAAGCCAGCAGCTTAGGATCAGGATCGCCACGGTGAATAGCGTCAAAGACCTGCAAAATTGCGCGGGCTTCACCCTCAGCGCGCAGCACCATAGACTGGGCTTGACCTTCAGCGCGCAAAATTGCCGACTGCTTGTCAGCCTCAGCGCTTAGAATCTGGGAGGCCTTGTTACCCTCAGCGGTCAGAATCTGGGACTGCTTAACACCCTCAGCGGTAAGGATAGCGGCGCGGCGGTCACGCTCAGCGCGCATCTGCTGCTCCATAGAGCCCTGAATCGAGCGCGGCGGGTCAATAGACTTCAGTTCCACGTTAGAGACGCGAATACCCCAGCGCCCGGTGGCCTGGTCAAGCACTCCACGCAGCTGGCCGTTAATCTCATCGCGGCTGGTCAGGGTCTGTTCTAGATCCATCGAACCGATCACGTTACGCAAGGTGGTAACCGTCAGCTGCTCAATGGCCTGTAGGTAGTTGGCGATCTCGTAGGTGGCGCGGGTGGGGTCAGTGACCTGGTAGTAGATCACCGAGTCGATAGAAACCACCAGGTTGTCTGAGGTAATTACCGGCTGCGGCGGGAAAGACACCACCTGTTCACGCAGGTCCACGGTAGAGCGCACACGGTCAACAAAAGGCATCAGCAAGTGCAGACCGGCGCCATACTGGGCCTTAAATTTACCCAGGCGCTCAACGATGATGGCATAGGACTGAGGCACAATCCTAATGGACTTCATTACCACTACGGCTGCGAAAATTAGTATCGCAACCGGGATGATTAGCTTCATTTAATTCCCTCCTTAAAGTTCAAGCCTCTAATGAGCTGAGGCGGCTACCAGCGGGCCCACTACGGCCACGGCGCCGTCGATACGTACAACCCGCACACTAGCACCCTCAGCGAAACTAAGTTTATCCGCACTACGTGCACTCCACTGGCCACCGTCTAGTTGCACTAAACCACCAGTTTCGCTAACCCTTTGCAGCACTGTGGCCTCACGGCCAACTAGCGCATCCACATTGGTTAGCTTATTGGGGGTAGAAGCCAGCAGATAAGCCTTCAGCGGGGGCCGCGCCAGAAACATTAAGACGATAGCCACCAGCGCAAAAGCCACAAACTGTCCCCACACTGGTACCCCTAGTAGAGCCGCGCCAGTACCAGCCAGCGCGCCGCCGGCAAGCATGAGAAAGACCAGGTCCGTGGACACCACCTCAACGGCAGCTAAAGCTAGAGCTGCACCAGCCCACCAAATCCACATGTTTTTCTCCTCTCCGCCTTAAGTGCTCAGCTTGCTTTTAAGCTGAGCGTAGCGCCCTGGCTCGGTAGCGGCCACGATCCACATCTACCTGCAAGGCTAGACCATAAGTTTGGCTCATAACCTGCGAATTAACCACCTGGTCAATTGGACCAGCGGCCACCAACTTACCTTCACGTAAAGCCAGCGCGTGGGTAAAGCCCTCTGGAATTTCCTCCAGGTGGTGGGTTACTAAAATTACCGACGGCGCCCCCGGCTGGGACACGATCTGGCTCAGTGCGCTTAGCAGCATTTCACGCCCACCCAGGTCCAAACCTGAGGCTGGTTCATCCAAGATTAGTAGTTCTGGGTCTGGCATAAGCGCACGGGCCACCTCGACGCGTTTGCGTTCACCTGAAGAAAGCGTAGACCAGGTGCGCGTGGCCTTATCGGACATGTTTAAAGCTGCCAGCAGCTCATCAGCGCGCTGGAAATCAAATTCTTCATATTCTTCACGCCAGCGTCCAATTACCCCATAGGCACCAGAAACTACAACGTCACGAACCTTTTCACCGCCTAAGACTTCATGCGACAGAGCTGAGGAAGCCAGGCCAATAGCCGGGCGCAGCTCAGCCAAATCAACTCGCCCTAGCTGCTGATCCATGATTTCAACGCTTCCCTGTGAGGGGAATAGGCGCGCGGCGGCCACTCGTGAAAGCGTGGTTTTACCAGCTCCATTAGCTCCTAGCACTACCCAAGCTTGGCCTGGGTCAACTTGCCAGGAAAGGTGAGACAGAATGGTGGTTTTACCGCGCCATAGCGACACGTCTTGCAGCCTGAGAACACTCATGTATCAAGCATACGGCTTGGGGCCAAGTACCTAGGACATTTTGCCTATAGAACTTGGCCCCATTAGCAGCAGACTTTAGCCCTGCTTAAGCACCCAGTTGTAGACCTCCATGGTGCGCTTGGCGATAGCTTCCCAAGCGAAGTGGTCTTCTACGCGCTTACGCGAGGCAGCACCCATGGCCTTGGCGCGGGCCTCGTCGGTGACTAGGGCGGTTAGGCGCTCAGCCAGGTCGGCTTCGAAACGGGCCGGGTCAATCGGGGTGCCGGTGCCGTCCTGGACCTGGTCGATGGGCACCAGCAGACCGGTGACGCCGTCGTCGATAACCTCAGGAATACCGCCGGTAGCCGAACCCACCACGGGCAGACCCACAGCCATAGCCTCAAGGTTAACGATGCCTAGCGGCTCGTAAACCGAGGGGCACACGAACACGTCAGAGGCGGCTAGCACAGCGATTAGCTGCTCGCGCGGCAGCATTTCTTCAACCCAAACCACACCGGTACGCTTCTCGCGCAGCTGAGCCACCAGGCCTTCAACTTCACGCATGATCTCGGGGGTGTCGGGGGCGCCAGCGCACAGCACGATCTGTACGTCGCTGGGTAGCTGCTCGCAGGCGCGCAGCAGGTGCGGCAGACCCTTCTGGCGGGTAATACGTCCTACGAAGACTACGGTGGGACGAGTGGGGTCAATGCCTAGACGCTTAAGGGTAGCCTCGCTAAGTTCAGCGGCGGCTTCACCTTCAGGACGGCGCCAGCCAGACAGGTCAATACCGTTGTGTACAACCTTGACACGCTCAGGGTCTACCTGCGGGTAGGAACGCAAAATGTCCTCACGCATACCGCCGGAAACTGCGATCACAGCAGCAGCGCCAGAGTAGGCCTGACCTTCAGCCCAGGAGGACAGGGCGTAACCGCCACCTAGCTGCTCAGCCTTCCACGGACGCATGGGCTCTAACGAGTGAGCGCTGAGCACGTGGGGAATGTCGTTTAGCAAACCAGCCAGATGACCAGCGAGGTTGGCGTACCAGGTGTGGGAGTGCACTAGGTCAGCGCCGGCGCAGTTGCCAGCGATTTCTAGGTCAACCCCGAAAGTCTGTAGGGCCGCGTTAGCCTCAGCCAGCTCAGGTAGGTTTGCGTAACCAGTCACGCCAGGATCTGCACCTTCGGTGCCCGGCTCACGCGGTCCACCAAAAGCGTGCACACGCACATCAGCGAGCGGGCGCAGCACCTTGGCCAGCTCATTGACGTGCACCCCCGCGCCACCGTAGATGAAAGGCGGGTATTCCTTGGTGATCAGATCAACTCTCATTGGTGAACATCTTTCTAGGTGTGCCGGTAGTGGGCATGTGCCCACGGGCACAAATCTAACGCATATTTGGGGTTTTTGTGTTGTTGCTTACGCAAATCGCTACAGCGGACACCAGTTCCCTAGGGATTTTTAGGTTTTGAGTCCTAAATTGCTACCTGAACTGGGCCATTAGACCCTTATCAGAATTTTCTCAGCTAGCAATTTGGTGACTTACGTCGCGCAAGTGTGCTTTATGACGCTATGCTGTGGTCATGGTTGCTCATCGTGTACTCGCGATTGTCCTTGCTGGTGGTGAGGGCAAACGCTTAATGCCTCTAACATTTGATCGCGCAAAGCCGGCGGTCCCCTTTGGCGGACAGTACCGCCTAATCGACTTTTCACTGTCGAACATGGTCAACTCCGGTTACCTGCACGTCGTGGTGCTTACCCAGTACAAGTCCCACTCTCTAGACCGCCACATTTCCAAGACCTGGCGTCTATCCTCCATGCTGGGTAATTACATTGCTTCAGTACCTGCTCAGCAGCGTGTAGGTAAGCACTGGTTCCTTGGTAGCGCAGATGCTATCTACCAGTCTTTGAACCTGCTCGATGACGAGCGTCCCGACTACGTAGTCATCACTGGTGCTGACAACATTTACCGCATGGACTTCTCCCAGATGGTTGACCACCACATCGCATCTGGACTGCCGCTAACGGTTGCTGGCATTCGTCAACCCAAGTCTCTAGCCAACCAGTTCGGTGTTATTGAGACTGACCCTGAAAACCGTGGCAAGATCAAGGCTTTCGTAGAAAAGCCCAGCTCCACCCCGGGTCTGCCCGACTCACCCAACGAGGTTCTGGCCTCTATGGGTAACTACGTCTTCAACGCTGACGCCCTCAAGGAAGCTGTCACCCTAGACGCCACCAACGAGGACTCCAAGCACGACATGGGCGGCAACATTGTGCCTTGGTTCGTAGAGCGCGGCCTAGCCGGCGTCTATGACTTCAAGGACAACGTGGTTCCTGGTGCTAGTGAGCGTGACCGCGACTACTGGCGCGACGTAGGTACCATGGACGCCTACTACGAGGCTCACATGGACCTGATCAGTGTCAACCCGGTCTTCAACCTCTACAACGAATCCTGGCCGCTATTCACCGGTTACAACTCGGCTGTACCTCCGGCCAAGTTCGTTTACGGTGACCGTGAGCGTGAGCGTGTGGGCCACGCGGTGGACTCTATTGTGTCCCCTGGCGTGATTGTTTCTGGTGGCGAGGTGGTTTCCTCCATTCTCTCCCCCGGTGTACGCATCAACTCTTGGTCACGTGTACGCGAATCGGTGCTGCTAGACAATGTTGACGTAGGCCGCAATGCGGTTGTGGAGCGCTGCATCTTGGACAAGTACGTTCGGGTTGAGCCTGGCGCAATCGTTGGGGCGAACCCAGACCAAGACCGCGAACGTGGCTTCATGGTTACCGAATCTGGTATCACCGTGGTACCTAAGGGCGCTGTAGTCTCTGGTGGTAACTGAGTCACTGCGGGCAAAGCCTGAGGGCTACCAAACCACTTAGTTACAACTGACCCGGCCAGATTGGCCGGGTCAGTTCGTTTATGTAGCGCCTAGTTTATATAGCGCCTACTTTTAGCGCGCTAGCACCTTAACTTTAGCTTGCTAGTGCCTTAGCGGCGCTGGTTGAGCCGCTAACCGCCCTAACAACGCCGCTAGGCAGCTAGCTCAGCAACAGTCAAAGTTGTAGAGCAAATCTGAAAAGTCTAGAGCCTCTAGATTCTCACGGGAAATAAAGAAGTTACGCACTCCAGCGTCGCCCCAGCACAGGTCCCATTCAGTATCAAACTGGCTGTCGATCTGGAACAGCAGCTCGGTGTATTTGGTTAGTTCCGTTGAATCGCGTTCATAACGGGGATCATACTGGGTGAAGTACGGGTAGCCACCCAGCTGGTGTGCACAGTCCGAGCCGTCATGGATATCGACCACATTTTCAAAGATCTCATCGGGCAGATCATAGAAGTTTTCGACGGCCTGCTCAGGGTAGCGTTCATTCCAACGGTCCAGGAACAAGTCCCTAAACCGTCCATCCGAGTAGGTAATACCTTGCTGACCATGGGTGAAGCTTAGGCGCATCCCCCAAATAGCCCCTTGCTCATTAATAAACCAAACCGGGCAGTCTTCGCTTACATAAGGCTGATACATGGCCACTACCCGCTCTAACGGCTCACCCTGGGTACCAGCCGGGATGTAGAGCACCTTCTGGTTGGTTTCGGGCTGAATTGTGTCAGACCAAAAACCGTACATTTCGTCTTCTAGACACCAGATTTGTAGCCAGCCATCGCTTGGATACATGCTGTTTTCAGGCAGCTGAGCACAGTTGATCTGGGCCAGCAAGGCCAGTTGGTTACCTTCAGCATTGGTGGGAATCACGCCGCCTAGGGGCACAAAAGGAAAGCCCCCAAACTTGGATTCTTCCAAGCTTAGATCATCAACCTTTTCAGCCTTGATGTAGATAACTTCCTTGTGATGCTCAGCCTTAAGCTCGTCATATACTGCCTCAGCAGCCTTGACGTAATCCATCTGGGGCTTGGAATCCATAGCTTGCTCCTTTGCGTAGGTCCTTTGCAGGAGTTACTGGGTGCGCGTTTAGGGCAGGCTACCGGCCCACCCTAAATACCTTCCACCCGTTAGTTTACGGGTATTTTCCCAGCTACGCTGGCAATAAGCAGCTAATAAAGCGCTGAATTTAGACTACTAAATCCACATATCTGAGGCGCCGCGACTGACCACGTCAGTCACTATCGCCCCGCCGGAAGCTAGTTCCTTCCAAGAGCCCACTACTTCCAAAATAACAGCGGTGGCGGTAGAGACCCCGAAAGAAATTTGCCGGGCCAACGCGCTTTCGCCGTCGAGCCCATAGGCAAGCGCAGAAACTGTGGGCTCGTGACCCACAATCATCACGCTTGTCACCGACTCGTCAATTAAGTGAATCAAATCTAGCCACTGCTGGGGACCACCGCTGTAAATCGCATCTTCTTGGCAGTAACTGCGGGGAAGCAGGGAGCCAATCAGGGGTTCTGCGGTTTGCTGGGCCCGCTTAGCAGGGCTAATTATCATCAAATCGAGCCGGTCTAAACGCTGCGCTAATTCGAGTCCAAGCTGCAATGCTTGACGCTGTCCAGTTTTGGTTAGGGAACGTTCGGCGTCCTGGATCGCGCCGTATTCGGCTTTCGCGTGCCGCACTAAGATCAACCGTTTAGCCATAGCCTTTAGTTTATTGTTCTATTGTTTGAATAGCTATTGGTTCAGGTCACTTTGTCGAAGTTTGACGTAGATTACGATCATTGCTTCAGTTACCCACTCCCATAGCCCCATCTACATGCAGGATCTGCCCGTTAACGTAGGCGGCGTCGTCGCTAAGCAAAAAAGCTACCGGTCCGGCCACATCCTGGGGCGTGCCCGGCCTGGCGGCGCCGGTGCGTTGCAAGTAGCGTTCTTGCTGGCGCGGGCTTAGCGACTGGGTCATGGGGGTTTGGATATAACCGGGGGCCACCGCATTAACCGTTATAGCGCGCCGACCCACCTCCAGCGCCAGCGATTTAACCAGCGCCTCTAGAGCACCTTTTGCCGCCCCATAGGCGCTTAAACCCGCCATGCCGCTTTGAGCCACTACAGAGGAAAGCAGCACAATTCGCCCCCAGCGCGCCCTGACCATGCCCGGCAGTAGCAGGCTAATAGCCTCATAGTTAGCCAGGTAGTGCAGGCGCAGCTGGTTATTTACCTGCTCCAAGTCAGCGCGGGCAGCCAGCTGCTCATAGGTGCTTCCAGCCGCCCCCACATAAGCGTCGACGCCGCCAAGCAGGTTTTGGGCTTGGGTGATAGCCTCCCCTACCCCGTCCTCTGCCAAGTCAGCGCTTACACTCAAGGCTCCCTCGGGCACCTGGCCGGTGCGGCTAATACCCACCACCTGCCAGCCGTCGGTCACTAGGCGCTCAGTTATGGCCCAGCCAATACCGCTGGAGGCGCCGGTGACGATGGCGCGGCGTAAATGCTCAGTCATTGTCGGGCACGAACTGCGCCCAGCCGTTGTCACGCAAAGCTGCGCGTAGCTTGTCCATGGCGGCCGCAATCTTTTCTAGCGGCTCACCCTGGCGCACCTTAGTGGAGTCCAGATCCCCACCCTGGTAGATCGGCAACACGTGCAGGTGCAGGTGGTCCACATCAAAACCCACAATTGCTAAGCCGCTACGAGGAGCGTCAAAAGCCTTCACCTGGGCCTGGCCAATACGCTTAGCTACCACGGTTAGATGTGCCAGCAGTTCATCGCTAGCCTCCAGGTAGGAAGACACTTCCTGACGTGGTACCACTAGCACATGTCCATCGGTGTGGGGGTTGATATCAGCAAAGGCCACGCACTGGTCATCTGCCCATACGAAATTACCGGGGATCTGTCCGTCAATGATTTTGGTGAAAATGCTAGCCATGGCTTTATTTTGCCTTATTTAGCTGGTCAAAGTGTCTAGACGCAGCCATAGACTTTCATTGTCCACCCACAGCTGGCGTCCCTGGCACTCAATTTGTGCCAGCCGCCTGCCCGCCGGGCCCGGCTTACGAGCCAACAGTTTAAGGGTACAGTCCAGACCCATGGCGGCCTGACTTAACGCACGCAGCAGTTGGGCGTCGTCGGCAATACGAGCTAAAGCCGCACTTTGCCCAATTTCCAGCTGCGCCAGACGCACCAAAGCGGGGCGTTCAATAGTGCCATCTGCACGCGGAATCGGGTCACCATGCGGGTCCCGGGTGGGGTACCCCAGGCGCTGCTCTAGGCGTTCAAGCAGGCGGTTAGAAACCGAATGCTCTAGCACTTCGGCCTCCTGATGCACCTCATCCCAGTCAAAACCCAGCTCTTGCACCAGGAAAGTTTCCAAAATCCGGTGGCGCCTAACCATTACCAAGGCACGGCGCTGACCTAGCTCAGATAAGGTGACCGGTTTATACGGCTGATGCACCAGCAAACCCATCTCCACCAGGCGTGAAACATTCTCCGACGCGGTCGAGTTAGCCACCTGCATACGTTTAGCTAAGGCAGTCACCGAGGCTGAGCCACCCCACTCTTCTAGGGCCCATACCGCTTTTAGGTAGTCCTGGGTGACGGTAGAGTCCGCGTTCTGGTTCACCCCAGCACCGCCTGCCACTGCTGCCACAGACCAAAGACAACAGCCAACACGATCAGTAAATAAGTGGCCCCCACTAGCCACCAACGTGCTTTATATAGGGTGCGGCTAGCAGCTTCATTTAGGGGCAGGGCACCTTCGACGGCGCAGCGAGCCAGCAGGGTCCAAGCCATGGGGATAGTAACCACCCACAGCACCATGCACCAAGGGCACAGCTTGTTAAGCACCCATACTGATTGGCTTACGAACCAGAGCACAAAGCCTAGATTTACGACGGCGCCGGCGGCTAGCCCCTGCCAGATCCAACGCGGCAGCTTAACTTGCGCCCCAATCAAGGCCGCCAAAACCACAAAAGCACTGTAAGCCATGGCCCCTACAAAGGCGTTGGGCACGCCCAGCAGGTTACCTTGCCAGATGGTAAGTGAGGCGCCGCAAGACACTAGCGGGTTAATATCGCACGAAAGCTGGGTTAGCGGGTTTTTTAGCTGAGCCATCTCAGCAGCGATCAGCTCCCAGCTCACAGCCAGCGCCACTAGGCTAGCTAGACCCATACCGAGCGCGAATGTTTTAGCTGAGCCGACCGCAAAATCGTCGCGTTCCTGCTCAGCGATGTATGCCTCAAGCTCCTGTTGGCTCATAGCATCAATATCAGCTTCGCTGGGGTATGCCACTGCATTTTCCTTCGTAAAAGCCTGCAAATAACTACTAAAGGCTACCTTATCGCCGCCAGCCCAAAGCAGATTGTGCCTATAGCAAAGCGACCCGGCTAGGCCGGGTCACTTAAGCTGTCACGCGAGCCTAGCTTGCAAGCTTGGCTCAGTTGAGGTTTGGATCGCTTGCAGGTTTAGCTAGCCTGAAAGCTCAGCTAGCTTGCAGGTTTAGCTAGCCTGAAAGCTCAGTAAAAGCTCAGGCCTTAGCGGCAGCAATACGCTGGGCTAGAGCGGTGACATAGGCGGCAGTGTCTTCCCAGCCGGTAACCGCGTGGGTGCGTACCCCCATGGCCTTAACCGGGTAGTCGTTGCCGTCAGGGTCTAGACGGTCACCGATGAAGAGCATGTCGTCTAGGGAAATGCCGGTCTGCTCAGACAGGGCGCGCATACCGTAAGCCTTGTCTACACCCTTGAGGGTGATGTCCACGCTGGTGGAACCACCAGAGCGCACTTCCAACTCAGGCAGGTAGGCGGCAACAGCTTCACGCAGGGTGTTCTTCTTTTCGCCGGTGGGGTCCCAAGCCTTCTTGGCCTCTAGCGGGGCCTCCTGGCCCAGGGCGGAGAAGGTGATCTGGGAGCCACGATCTTCAAGGATGTCACCCCAAGTTTGGCTTTCCCACAGGCCTAGGCGCTTAGCTTCACGCTCTACCGCTTCCAGAGCGGCGTCGCGCTGAGCGTCGGAGAGGTCATGGGCGTAAACCAGGCCCCAGTCAGAGCCATCCCAGGTGTAGTAGCGAGTACCGCAGGTGGGCATCAAGTGCAAAGCTGCCAGTTCGGCGTCGTTAGCGTGCAGGTTACCCAGCACCTGGCTACGGAACTGGCCCATCTGGCCACCAGAAATAATGCATACGGGAACCACATCTAGTAGCTGACGCAGAGCCTGAGCCATGGGGGCAGGCATCGGGGATTTTGAGGGAGCCAGCGTATCGTCTAGATCAAAAGCGACGAGGGCAGGCACAAAAGAATCGGTCATAGAACCTATTCTTACGTGCCCACCCTCAGTTACCAAAGAGGTGTTAGCCACCCTTGGCGCAAATCTCAGTCTTAGCCTGAGCCAAAAGAGCCTAAAGCTAAGCGTGTGGTGAGGCTATTCCTGGTCGCTGGACAGCACCTGAGCGACAGTTTCAGCTGCCTCCGCACGGTTCTTGCGCACTAGCGCCACCGTTGAGGCGATCAGACCGCCCCAGATAACCACTACGGAGAAAAGCATCAAAGCGAGTGCTGAAGTGTTCATTGCTTCTTTCCTTATCTGTTAGGCCTGAGTGCTGGAAACAGCTTCGGCGTCAGAAGTAACTTCCTTAGCATCTGACTTTTGAGCCGGGGCGGGCACACCCGCGTGGCTGTACTCAGCGCCCTCTTCATCCTGAGCGGTGAAGCTGTCCACATTGGTACGCCACGGAGCCCAAGTCAGTGCAATGGTGGCCACTACGGCTACCGCCAGCATGCCCCAACCGAAGATACCTTCAAAGCCACGCGAGTAGTCCTTGGGATTATAGCCATTTTCGATGTAACCCAAGACAGTGTCACCCATCATGTAAGCCAGCAGGATCGGCAAAGCCGCACCCACAATAACAATCCACCACTGGCCCACGAACTTGGTGTCAGAGACCTTGTTCAAGTGCTTACGCAGCATAGGCATCTTGCGCAGGATTACGCCGGTGACTGCCGACATGATAATGGCCGAGCTGAGCACACCTACCTGGTTGATGTAGGCGTCGACGACGTCGAGAGAGTAAACACCCGAGGTGGTACCAAAAACGAACACGGAAACTACAGCAGCGGGGATACCCGTAACCAGGGCGGCCTTAAGCGGGGTGGTACCCATCTTTTCGGCAGCAGCCGCGCCTACCACCTGCAGCAGAGAGATCAGCGAGGTGATACCGGCCAGGGTCAGCGAAAGGAAGAAGAGGATACCAAACAGGGCTCCACCAGGCATTTCGTTAATAATGGTGGGGAAGGTAATGAAGGACAGGGAGATACCGGTCAGGCCCTCCAGCTTGTCAACACCTACACCCTGCTGGTGGGCCATGAAACCCAGGGTGCCAAATACACCGAAACCAGCCAGTACCTCGAAGGAAGAGTTAGCAAATGCAGCTACCAGACCGGTACCCACCAGGTTAGTCTTCTTGGGCAGGTAGGAAGCGTAAGTCAGCATGATGCCGAAACCAATGGAGAGCGAGTAGAAGATCTGCGAGTAAGCCGCAACCCAAACCTTGGGCTCACCCAGAGAATCAAAGTTGGGGGTCCACAGGGCGTTAAGGCCATCTACTGCGCCGGGCAGGAACAGGGCGCGTACTACCAGCACTACGAACAGCAGCACCAGCAGGGGCAGGAAGACCTTATTGGCGCGCTCAACACCGCCGGCAACACCCTTACCGATAACGGCAATAACCACGGCCCACACCACTACCAGGGGAATAACCACGTTCCATACCGGGCTGGAGTTGTAGCCAACCGTGCCAGACAAGTGCAGGAACTGGTTGAAGAAGAAGTCCTTGGCACCATCTTTGTCCTGGGCCCAGGCGGTGTTAACCGAATAGAAGGTGTAACGCAGGGACCAACCGATAATTACGGCGTAGTAGGTCATGATGACGAAGCAGACCACTACGTGCCACCAGCCCAGCCACTCCCAGCGCTTGGACATACGGCGGAACACTGCCGGGGAGGATCCACGGTAGCGGTGGCCGACAGCATAGTCGAGCAGTAGGAAGGGAACCCCGGCGGTTAGCAGCGCTACCACGTAAGGAATCATGAAGGCGCCGCCGCCGTTAGAGTAAGTTACGCCGGGGAAACGCCAGATGTTACCAAGACCGATTGCAGAGCCGATGGCGGCCATGAGGAAGCCAAACTGGCTCCCCCACTGCTCGCGTGCCGGGCTCTTGCCGGAGTTCGAAGACATTAGCTACCTGTCTTTCATGCCGATAGATACACATAAGGCCGCACCAACAGTTGCGTCGGTGCGACCTAGTAGCTAATAAGCTAAGCGCGTATTCCACTTACGTCACCCCCCGTTCAAATAGTGAGACAACGTACCAGAGTTTTGTTTCATTTTGACAATGAAGCCGCGCTTCACTTGTAGTTTTCTGACTGATTTTTAGAGCCAGTCATAATCGGGGTGTTTGCCGCTACGGCCTGCCTCACCCTGATCCAGTGAAGAGATCAGTTCCATCTGCTGGCTGCTTAGCTCAAAGCTGTCAATATCCAAGTTGGCAGCAATCCGCGCCGGAGTAACCGACTTGGGGATAACCACATTGCCAAGCTGAATATGCCAGCGCAGCACCGCCTGGGCGGGGGTTACTCCCAGCTGCTGGGCCACCGTAGTGACCTGCGGGGTATCAAAAACGCGCCCCCGCGCTAGCGGCGACCACGCGGTTACTGCAATGCCATGCTGGCGGCAGTAGTCGGCGCTGGAACGGTTCATGAACTGCGGGTGCAGCTCAATTTGGTTGTTAACCGGCATTACTCCGGTGGCCTGGCTGATGCGCTCAATGTGCTCAGGCAGGAAGTTTGACACCCCAATTGAGCGCAAACGGCCATCATCAAGCAGCTTGGTCATAGCCTTCCAGGTGGCCACCATGTCCAGGTCTGCACGGTTAGGCATGGGCCAGTGCACTAGGAATAAGTCCACATAGTCGCTTCCCAGCTTGGCTAGAGACTCATCGAAGGAACGCTCAACATCAGCGGGAGCGTGGTTGTTGTTGTTTAGCTTGGTGGTTACGTATAGCTGCTCGCGGCTAACTAGCCCGTTAGCGATAGCCTTGCCAATGCCTTGGCCTACTTCAGCCTCGTTGAAGTAAAGCTGAGCGGTGTCGATGTGGCGGTAGCCGTAGCTGATGGCTGTATACACCGCGTCACTGGCTTGTTCAGGGGTGACTTTGTAGGTACCAAAGCCAACTTGTGGCATGAATGTGTGGTTGTTTAGTTCTACTTCCAGCATGTATTAAGCCTAGTTAGTAATCCTTACTGCTGTTAAGTAAAAGACCTAGGTTTGCGGCAAAGAGTCGGGATAGGCTGAGTGCCATGCTGATTTTGTGCGATGTAGATGGAACTGTAGTCGATAACAACCAGTTAGTCCCCGACTCTGCACGCACAGCCCTAGCCCAAGCTAATGCCAATGGTCACACCCTAATGCTGTGCACTGGCCGTTCTCTGCCTGAAGTTTATGATTTCTTGTGGGACCTGGGTTTTTCCGGCATTGTTGCGGCCAACGGCAGCTACGTGAAAATCGGTGAGCAGGTAGTGGTTGATAACCGCATCCCAGCTGAGTTAGTGCCGCAGGTAAGTAAGTATTTGGAAGAGTCTGGGGGCACCTACGTGTGGCAGTCTCCCGATAAAGTTAATGCCTCCGACGGCGCCTGGCGGGTGTTTGGCTTTGCTACCGAGGAGCAGGTGCTAGCGGCTGCACGCGGCGAAGATGGCCATGACTGGGAAAAGCAGCCGGCCTCTCACGGCGGTAACTGGCAGGCCTATATTCGCCAGGTACTTCCCTATGTACAACCAGGATTACCCACTGATCCCAACAAGGTGACTTTCACTTTGGCCGCCACCAGCCCCGTTACCCTATATGATATGCGTGAGCGTTGGGGTGACTACTTTGAGGTAGTGGACGGCTCCTACGACCCTGGTAATGGCTCGCGCGGCGGCGAGATTGTACTTAAGGGCAACACTAAAGCCAGCGGTATGTTGGCGGCAGCTAAATACCTGGGAGTTGGTATTGACCAGGTAGTGGCTATCGGCGACTCCAGCAATGACCTAGAGGTACTTGAGGCAGCCGGCCTAGGTATTTGCATGGGTAACGGCACCGCTGCAGCTAAAGCCGCCGCCAACTGGATTAGCACCGATATTCACGACGGCGGCCTGGCTAATGCCCTGCGTTACGCGGGGGCTATTGCTTAACTTTGGCCCACTAAGGTGGCCACAGCGACGGCGAGCAGCAATGCTGCGAAGCTGGCGGTAAGTTTTTGGCTGCTTACTTTACGTGTCAGCGGCGCCCCAGCTACCCCCCCAAGCATTGAGGCCACAGTAAACGCACCAATCACCCCTAAATCTAGGTTTAGGGAAGTTTGCGCTCTGGCCACTAACGCCACCACTGCCGTAATCGTCATGATCAGCAGTGAGGTGGAGGCGGCGCGTTTAATGGGTAAATGCAGCACTAAAGTCAGTGCCGGCACTATCGCAAAGCCGCCGCCCACCCCAAAAAATCCGGTAAGCGCACCGGTTACGGTGGCCACCAAAGCCACCCGCCACAGCGGCGCAGCCCCAATTGAGGTAACCTCCCCCATTGCTGAAACCGCCCTTAGGGCCGGCGTCGAGCCAGTGCCACCCACGTTATCAGCCGCAGCTGCGCCGTCGTCGCTAAAGACACCGCTGCTGCCAGCTCTAGCCGCGCCCCTAAACAGGCCCGGATATGCGCGGCGCAACATCACCAGCCCCACACAGATCAGCAGCAGGGCGAAGGCGTACATCAATAAATCTGCGCTCACCGCCTGGTTAGCCAGTGAACCCAGCCAGGTGCCCACAGTCGCTAAAGCCGCAAACACTAAAGCGATCTGGTAGCAGATAGTGTTTTTACCGATGCGCCCGCCCAGCGCCGCCAGGGCAGTAAACAGCACAATCACCAGGGAGGCACTGGTGGCCTCATGGGGCGCAACGCCGAGCAGATAGATCAGCGCCGGCACCGATAGGATCCCTCCCCCAGCTCCCAGTGCCCCCACTACCAGGCCGATAAGCGCGCCAACCGCTAAAGCTGTCAGGATCATGGCTACTAGCCTAGCGCTCCCAGTTTTAGCGGTGGCTGGCGCAAACGGGCACAACCGGCTAAACCGGCCGCAACCGGGCACAACCAGCCGCAACCGGCAAACCGGCCACGCCGGCTAAAACTTAGGCTGATCAGCGCCGCTATCCTGGCCATAAATGCGCACCATATCCGCTATCGGCGCGGCAGGCTGCGGCAAAACCGCCTGGGAGATGATGGCCTCAACATCCAAGGCCGCCTCTGCAGCCAAAATCTGGGCCACCGCGTGCAGCAGGGGCAGCTGCTGGGTTAACAGCGGATCGTTAAACTGCGCCACCAACCTAACCGCGAGCGCTGCTGCGCTTACGCCTTCGACGGTTTGTTCGAGGTCTTGCATTTCTTTGTAGGCTTGGGGGGCGCTTTGGCCTTGGCCTAGGCGGGTGCCGTAGATTTTGTTGCGTCCTGATAGGCCGGTGACTTCGAGGTCGCCGATGCCGGCGAGGCCGTAGGGGGTGTCAGTTTGGCCGCCTAGGTTGGCGCATAGTTGGCTCATTTCTTTGGTGGCTTGGGTGAAGGCGGCGGCTTTGAGGTTGTGGTGGGGTATTTTGGTGGCGGTTTCTAGGCCGTCGGCGATGCCTAGGGCGATGGCGTAGACGTTTTTCATGGCTGCGCAGAGTTCTACGCCGATTTCGTCTTGGCTGTAGGTGGGGGCGTAGTTGCCGCTGTTGGTGTTGGCGGCCCAGTGTTGGGCTTGGTCTTGGTCTGTGCAGGCGAAGATGGTGGCGGTGGGTAGGCCTTGGGCGCATTCGTTGGCTTTTACGGGGCCGGCGATGGCCATGATTGGGGGTAGTTGGAGGCCGGCGGCTTGGGCTTGGGCGCGGATGGCGTCGGGTAGGAGTTGGATTTGGCCGTTGGGGGCTACGTTGAAGCCTTTGGCGCTGAGCCAGAGGGCTTTGGTTTTGGTGATTTGGGGTAGAGCGAGTTCGGTTATGGCGTTGACTGCGTGGCTGGCTACGGCCATGACGGCTACGTCGGCGCCGTCGAGGGCGGTTTGTAGTTGGTTGGAGCGGTAGGTTTGTACGCGGGGGTCGATGGTGGCGTTGATGCGTGGGTGGGGTTGGCCGTTTTCGATGGCGTCTAGTAGGTGGTCGTCTAGCCAGGTGCCCCAGAGGCGTACTTGCCAGCCGGTGTCGATTAGGGGGCGGGTTAGGGCGCTGCCCATGGCGCCGGCGCCGAGGATGGTGATGGTGTACATTTTTTCTCCTTTGAAAAGTTTTTAGGCGTTTTGGTTGGTGCGTAGTTGGTCTAGGTTTGCGTTGATTTGGCGTAGTTGTTGGTATAGCTGGCTTTGTACGGCGGCGATGGGTTGGTAGCGGGCGTGCATTTGGGGGTTGGGTTCTATGGTTTGGCCGAATTTGGCCATGGCTTTGGCGCTGGTGGCGACGTCGGGGCCGGTGGGTGTGTGGGGGGCGTGGGCTTCGATGGCGGCCATGGCTAGGACGCCGGCGCCGTCAACGATGATGGCTTTGGTGGATTGGGTGGAGGAGTCTACGGCCACTACTAGGGGGCCGTCGGTTAGGTATGCACAGGGCATGACTTTGAGCCTTTCTGATCTTCGTCGATCGCTGCGCCGCAACACTTCTGTGTGCTGCGACACGGGTAAGTCTAGATGACTTTAAGGCTCAAAGTCAGTGTCAACTGGTTTTTTTATGCATCGACCCCTAGGGCTACTGCACAGATTAGCGCCCGGGCGTCGTCTACGTGTCCGTGTAGCATCTGGTAGACGGCTTCAAGCAGGGGCGCGTTAATGCCTAGTTGTTGCACTAGTTGGTGGGCGATTAGGGCTGCTGGTGAGCCTTCGATGGTTAGCCCTTGGGATTGCATTTGTTCTAGGGCTTGGCGCGGGTTTTGGCCGGCACCGACGGCGTGACCGTATAGCCGCGAGCGCCCGGCGGTTGAGGTTAGTTGTAGGTCTCCCATGCCGGCGAGGCCGTAGGCGGTTTGTAGGTCGCCGCCTAGGGCGTGGCATAGTGAGGCCATTTCGGTGACTGCTTGTACGAAGATGGCGGCGCGTAGGTTGTCGCGGGGTTGTTCATCTGCTGCGCTCATGCCGTCGGCGATGCCTAGGGCGATGGCGTAGATGTTTTTTAGGGCTGCGCAGACTTCTACCCCGATTTCGTCTTGGCTGGGGGTAACCGAGTAGTTGGGGGTGGTCACGTTTTTTGCGTAGCGTTTGGCTAGTTCGTAGTCGCGGCAGGCGAATACGGTGGCGGTGGGTTTGGCGCTGGCGCATTCGCTGGCTTTTACGGGGCCGGCGATGGCTACTAGTGGGGGTAGGTTGATGCCTTTAGTTTTGGCGATTTGTTTGATTGCTTCTGGTAGTAGTTCTACTTCGGTTTTGGTTTGCCAAAAGCCTTTGGAGGTTAGCCATAGGGATTCGACGTCGTCTAGGTAGGGGCCTACTTGTTCAAGTACGCTGACGACGGCGCCTGAGGCCACTGAGATTACTACTACTTGGGCTTGGTTGACGGCTTGGGCTAGTTGGCCGGCACGGAAGGTGGTTACGGCGGGGCTGATGGTTTCTTTTAGGGTGGGGTGGACTTGGCCGGCGTCGATGGCGTCGAGGATGGCGTCGTCGTAAATAGAGCCCCATAGCCGCACCTGCCAGCCTGCTTCAACCAGGGGGCGGGTAAGCGCGCTACCCATAGCTCCTGCTCCTAGAACCGTAATTACCGCCATGACCTCTCCTTTTGTCGCCTAGGTTACAGTTTAGACGGCTTTGGGGTGTTTGAACTAGTAGATCGGGTTTTTGTCGCTAGCTACCCAAGAACTAGGGGCGTATATGCGCCAACTGCGGCCTCCCTTTAGGGAAACCGCAGTTGCTGCGTATTTTAAGGTGCCCTTTAGGCTAGTAAGGCGTCTACGAAACCTTCCGGGTCGAAGGGCGCCAGGTCGTCTGGCCCCTCCCCCAGGCCAACTAGTTTGACGGGCACGCCCAGTTCACGCTGGACGGTTACCACGATGCCGCCCTTGGCGGTGCCATCGAGTTTGGTTAGCACGATGCCGCTGACGCCTACGGCTTCGGAGAACACCTGGGCTTGGCGCATACCGTTTTGGCCGGTGGTGGCGTCTAGTACCAGTAGGATTTCGCCGACGGGGGCGATTTTTTCCATGACGCGCTTAATTTTGCCTAGCTCGTCCATTAGGCCGGCTTTGTTTTGTAGGCGCCCGGCGGTGTCTACTAGCACCACGTCGACGCCGCTGGCTTGGCCTTGCTTGATGGCGTCGAAGGCTACCGAGGCGGGGTCTGCGCCTTCTTTGTCTGAGCGCACTACCTCTACACCTACGCGCTGACCCCAGGTGGTTAGCTGCTCGGCGGCGGCAGCACGGAAGGTGTCGGCGGCCCCCATAAGCACCTGCTTGTCTTGGGCTACCAGTACGCGCGCTAGCTTGCCGCAGGTGGTAGTTTTACCGGTGCCGTTAACACCCACCATCAAAATGGCGGCGGGGGCTGGTTCACCGTTGGTGCCCTGGGTGGGTTCCAGGTTGAGTGAGCGGTCCATGTCGGGGCCTACCAGCTCTAGAAGCTGCTGACGCAGAACCTGCTTGGCGGTGGCCGGATCGCGACTATCTAGCACCTTTAGCTGCGTGCGCAGCTTATCCATTAGCTCAGTGCTAACCTCCAGGCCAAGGTCGGCGGTCAGTAGGCTGTCTTCAATTTCTTCCCAGTCAGCCTCAGAGAGGTTACCGCGAGAAAGTACCGACAAAACTGTGCGGCCAAAGCTTCCCGAACCGGCCAGGCGTGAACGTAGACGCTGCATACGCCCAGGTAGTGATTCGGGGGTTTCGTACTGACTAGCTGGTTCAGGTTCAGATTCTTGCGGCTCTGTGGAGGCGCTGATTTCAGGGCGAGTTGGCGCAGGTGGTAGCTGCTCGCGGCGACGCTGTAGGGTCCGCAAACCAAAGCCTGCCCCCAGCACCACCACCAACGCGGCGATGATATAAAACAAAAGACTGTAGTCCATGAGCTCAGTCTAGACTTAGGCCCCCTAGCAGGGCAGCTAATTAGCCAAGCAAGACGTGAAACATTACCGAGCCCACCACGGCCAGCATCACGGCCCCCACAAACACCGACCCCACCGCTGCGATCAGTGCACGTTTAGTCTCTTTAAGTACAGGCTTAGTTAATTGCATTTTCTCCCCTTTAAAAGAAAATCTTGCCGCGAAGCGGGGAGATGGGGATTTACTCTGCCCCGCTTCGCGCCTTGGACTCTTACACCCTAAACCTGCCCCTATCAGCATGAATAGGGGATTAAGCCCTATGCAAAAGCTTCCGGTGCGCGCAGATGCTAGGCAGATGCTAGTTCGGGGAACCAGATAGCCACTTCACGCTCAGCTGAGGCAGGCGAATCTGAACCGTGCACAATATTCAAAATGGCCGGCGTGTCCCAGGCGCGGGCCAGGTCGCCACGGATCGTGCCCGGGGCGGCCACGGTGGGGTCAGTGGCGCCCATCAGGGAACGCACCCCTTCCACTACACGCTGACCTTCAACCACCACGGCCACAACCGGCGCGGAAGTCATGAACTCAACCAAGCCCGGGTAGAAGGGCTTGGAGACATGCTCGGCGTAGTGGCGCGAGAGAATCTCTTCAGTGGCGTTTACGATCTTGAGAGCTACCAGCTTGTAGCCTTTAGCTTCGATGCGGCGCAGCACCTCACCGGTTAGGCCACGGCTGTAACCATCGGGTTTTACTAGGACCAGGGAACGTTCAACTTGGCTCATGTGCCTTATCTTGTCACAAAACCCCTCCCCTGGCGGCTACTTGACCTGGAAGTCTTCCACAATCTCAGTGTTAGGGTAACGTTTCAAAACGGCGCTAGTACCCTTGTCTTTACAGAACTTAACTAGCGGCACGTAAAGCTCAGGCTCATCATTGGTGTCCTCAAATTCAAAGTGGATGGCCTCACCCTCGGCCGTAACCAGGTCAAACTTAATGGAGTACTTGATAACAGTTTTACGTTTACCGGTAAATGAGCGGCTGATATAGCGATCAACCTCGGTTTGACTGTAGTTATCGCAGCCTTTAATAGCGATTACATCCGGGCCAGAGATAGCGTCAGTAACAGGTTTAGCTGCATATAAGGGCGTGTCCACGAAAGAAGTGACTTCAACCAGCGTTAAAATCAGGATCCATTTGCGCCACCTAGAAGTATCGTTACCTGCAAAGTTAGCGTGGGCTTTCCGCAGGCAGTTAATCCACACTGGCAACAGTAGCAAGCCCACTATTAGCGGCCAGCCTTCAACCAAAAGTTTTCTACCCAGGTTTTCTGGACCAATTTTGGGCATGAAGTTAGCAAAGACTACTCCCGCAACTAAGTAGCAAAAAACCAGCAGGACACCTAAAAACACTGGCAGGCAGGATCCTGGCGTAGGCTCCTGGCTTGCCTGATTTAGGGATGTAGTACTCTGGTTTGGATAGGGACCAGAAGTTGGTGGGTTTACGCTCACGGACTGACTCACTTTTCTTTAACAGTAAACTCTTTAATGATACCGGTGTGCGGGTAGCGACTCATAACGGCACTAGTGCCCTTGTTTTTACAGAACTTAACTACTGGCGCATAAAACTCTGAGTTTCTCCGATTATCAGTGAATTTAACATTGATAGCTTTGTTTTCATCAGTGATTAGATCAAAGCTAGTGAAGTACACATATCTAGCATCTCGAGAGCTGCGTGTGTGTCGGTTCTCTTTTCTAGATCCCCAACCATGCTCTTCTTTTTCTGTGAAATAGTTTTGGCACCCCTTAACATTGATCACTTCAGAACCAGAGAACAGGTCACGCACCGGAGCCACCGAAACAAGCGGCAGCGAAACAATACAGGCAATTTCAACCAGAGCTAGAAATAACGCCCAGCCTCGCCATTTAGATAACTTACCGTCACCAATACGTTTGCTCTGCTGAGCTGCTTTAATACAGAAAAATAGTACCGGCACTAACACTAAACCTAACGGTATAGTGAAAGAGTTAACCATAAGTTCTGACGCCAGCGACTCCGGGCCAACCCTTGGCACAAATTTACGCACCAGCGACACTAAAAAATTGTAGCCAAAAAATAGGACAATGAATAAACCAAACCCACCTACAGACTCTTTAGATTTTTTGCTCACAAGCTACCCTTTCACTATAAAGTCTTGCACGATCTGTGTCCTGGGATAACGCTTCAAAGTGGCATTAGTGCCCTTGTCTTTACAGAACTTAACTAATGGCGCATACAACTCAGGATTGTTTTTAGTATCTATATCAAAATCAAAATGAATTGCCTCATTACGGGTTGTGACCAGATCAAACTTAATAGCGTATCTAAAGTTAGTTTTACGTTTACCGCTCAATGAACGACTAACGTAGCGGTCGATTTCAGTTTGGCTATAGTTATCGCAACTCTTGATAGCGATTACATCCGGACCAGAGATAGCATCAGCTACAGGTTTATCCGCCCCTAGTAGTGGCGCCAGTATTAGGCAGAAGATTTCAACGATTATCAAGATAATTGCTAAACCTGCGGCTGTAGAATTACTAAGACTTTTGTATAGGCTAGCCAGCAGCACCGGTAACAGCACTATCCCTACCACTACCGGGGCGCCCTCAACCAAAACTTTTGTACCCAGGTTTTCTGGACCAATTTTAGGCATGAAGTTAGCCCACACCACTGCTGTAATTGGGTAGGCAAAAATTATTGCTGCAATTATTCCACCAATTAAAAACACAACCAGGCATGAAGCTAGCCGCGAGAACAGAGAATCTGATGCACTCGATGAGCTTGGCGAAGACGCGCTTGACGAATCCGGCGAACCTGACGAGCTCGCTGAACTTCCCGCACTGGAGGAGTCTGACGAGCTTGGCAAAGACACACCTGAGGAGTCGGGTGAACTCACCGAGTTTTCCGCCACTACTTGCTTGCCTTTCTTCTAACGTTATTTGTGGCCGTTTAATTAGGCCCTTTAAAAAGTTTGACGGCGCAGGGCCGCTACCGCTAACCCTACGCCGTCGACGTAGCTATTTCTTTGGGGAGCTTTCCCGATCCTTATTTATTTCTTGAGACCAAATAGCTCTCGCGCCTGGGCCGCTAGAACCACTGAACCCAAGATCAAAACCCCGCTTGAAGGCAGCGGATCGTCAGAAGATTCAGCCAGCTGGGCCGCCAAATCAACCGCATCAACCAGGTTGATGGCGCTACGCACCCGATCAGAGCCAAAGACGTCGTCGGCAATTTCCACCAGATCATCTAGCTCCATAGCCCGAGGCGAATCCATAGGCACGCAAACCACCGCTTCACAGATCGGCTCAAGTTCAGAAAGCACCCCTTCCACATCCTTATCAGCCATGGCCGCATACACCAGCACCAGGTGCTTTAAGGGGAAAGACTCTTCTAGAGCAGTGCGCAATGCAGTCACCCCGTGGGGGTTGTGGGCCGCATCCACCAGCACAGTGGGGCTAGTGCGCACCACCTCAAGGCGACCAGGGCTAGTGACCTGGGCAAAAGCATTTTCAACAATCTGCGCCGGCAAAGCCCTACCACCAAACAGGCTTTCAGCAGCCGCCAGAGCCAGCAACGCATTGTGGGCCTGATACTGGCCGTGCAAAGGCAAAAACACGTCCTCATAAACCGCTGCGGCCGTCACCAAAGTGAGCATCTGCCCGCCCACAGCAAACTGTCGGCTAGCTACCGCCAGTCCCCCATTTTCACGGGTCAAGCTTTCAGCTTCCAGATCCATGCGGGCATCAAAGCTGACGTAACCACTTACATCCTGCCGCAGCAGGGCACGGTTATCTGCTACCGCCTGCAAAATCTGGGCTTGGGCCTCCTCAGGCTGGGCCGCAGCAATAACTGTGGCACCAGGTTTGATAATCCCCGACTTTTCGTAAGCAATTTCCTCAATGGTTGAACCCAGCCAGCGCTCATGGTCGCGGCCAATAGGGGTAATCACGGCGGTGGCCTGATCTAGCACATTGGTGGCGTCCCAGCGCCCACCCATACCTACCTCAACAATGGCCACATCCACCGGGTAGTCAGCAAACACGGCGTAAGCCATCACGGTGAGCACTTCAAAGAAACTCATGCGCGGCCCACCGTTTTTAGCGCTGTGGGCGTCAACCAACTCAATTACCGGAGCTACATCCTCCCAGGCAGCAATAAAGCCTTCAGCGCTGATGGGCTCCCCATCTAGAGCGATGCGCTCACGGATAGTGTGCAGGTGGGGGCTGGTGAAACGGCCCGTGCGCATGCCGGTGGCGGCAGCTAGCCGCTCGACCATACGCGAAGTAGAGGTTTTACCGTTAGTGCCGGTGATGTGTACAGCTTTAAAGGTTTTTTGGGGGTTACCCAAATAGTCTAGGGCCAGCTCCACCCGCTCCAAGGAGGGCTGTACCTTGTGCTCCGGGGCGCGAGCCAAAATTTCCGCCTCCACCTGGGCTAGGCGCTCACGCACCCCCTGCTCATAGGCGGCGCGCGCTAAGGCTTGGCGGTGGCTGTCCGCTTCGCCTGGCTGGCCCTCACCCTGATGGCTGTGACTGGGCTCGTCCGCCTGCCCCTCCCAGTCGGCGTCGACGTCGCCCTCAAGGCCTAAAAGCACCTCATCTAAGTCGCCACTGCCCGCTAGCAGGGAACCCTCCACCAGGGCGCGGATGGCTTGGCGGTCCTCCTCCTCAGCTGCAGCCTGGGCGGCCTGGGCTGATTGCTCACGGCGGGCAGCTTCAGCCACAGAAATCTCGTCAAGCTCCTGGGCGGCTTCCAAATACTCATATAGTTCCGGGTCAATGCCGCGCGGATCTGCTTCACTCATGATGCTAACTTTCTGTGGGTTTTTAGCTATGAAAGCGGGCGAACTGCCATAAGCAGCCCGCCCGCAATAATATCTACAGGCTGATTCAGATGCTGGACTTGGCTAGCTCAACGCTAACCTCATCACCATCTACCCCAACCACGCTTACGCTGGCAGCGTTGGTCTCAGCGCCAATCAGGTCAGCGAAACGCTCAGTCCAAGCCGCCTTAGCGGCGGGCACCAGCACCGTCAGGTCAATGGTGTCAGCCACCAGCAGGTCGGCGGCCTTACGCTCATCTTGCACCACACGGATCAGGTCACGGGCCCAACCTTCAGCTTCCAGCTCCTCATCTAGGGCAGTGTCCAAGATGACGAAAGCACCCGAAGCTAGCGTGGCCGCCACCAAGGAGGGGTCTTCAACCTCAATCTTGGTGGACACGTTTACCGCCTCACCGCTTAGCTCCACCGCCTGGTCTGCAACCACGACGCCGGGGAAGCGTACGCCCGCCTCAGTCAGCTCCCACTGACCAGACTTAACCGCAGCAAACAGTTTGCTGGTGGCCTTACGCACCTGGGGGCTAAAGGCCTTGGGGTTAAGCGACACCTCCTGCTTTTGGGTGTAACCAGACTCGTCAGCGTGCAGCAGCTCAACCTGCTTGACGTTAACCTCCTCAGCGATCAAGTCACTAAAGGCAGCCAACGCCTGGGGCTCAGTGCTGGCCACAGTCAACTTACGCAGCGGCTGACGCACACGCAGCTGGTGGGCCTTGCGCAGACCCAGAGCAGCAGACACAGCGGCGCGGGCCTCATCAACGGCACTTACCAGGGCGACGTCGTCAACATAGTCAGGCAGAACCGGCCAGTCAGTTAGGTGCACTGAGCGGCCCCCAGTTAGACCACGCCAAATCTCCTCAGTGGTCAGCGGCGCCAAGGGAGCCATAACCTCAGTCAGCGTACGCAGCACCGTAACCAAAGTGTCGAAAGCCAGCTTCTCGCCGGAGACAAAACGTGAACGTGAAGTGCGCAGATACCAGTTGGTGAGCACATCAATAAATTCACGGATCGAAGCGCAAGCACCGGCCAGGTCATAGCTGCTTAGCTGCTGATCAACCTGGGCGGCTAGCTCCTTAGTCAAAGACAGAATGTAGCGGTCCATAACCGCCAGGCGCCCCTGAGGGCCAAACAGGCTCTTGTCGCTCAGGTCTAAGCCGGGAGAAACATAACCGCCGTCGCAGGTGGCCGCATACATGTTCAGGAAGTACCAGGTAGACCACAGCGGCAGGTGGATCTGACGCAGCGCGTCACGCACCGCCTTTTCCTTAACAATCAGCGTGCCACCACGCATAACCGGGCTGGAAAGCAAAGTCCAACGCATAGCGTCAGCGCCGTCACGGTTAAAGACAATGTTGACATCGGGGTAGTTACGCAAAGACTTACTCATCTTGGCGCCGTCGTTACCCAGCAAAATTCCGTGTGAAACACACGAGCGGAAAGCCGGACGGTCAAACAGAGCAGTAGCCAGCACGTGCAGGGTGTAGAACCAACCACGAGTCTGGCCGATGTACTCCACAATGAAGTCACCCGGGTAGTGGTTTTCGAACCACTCACGGTTTTCAAAGGGGTAGTGCACCTGGGCGAAAGGCATAGAGCCCGACTCAAACCAGCAGTCAAACACGTCAGAAATACGACGCATAGTGGACTTGCCGGTAGGGTCGTCCGGGTTGGGGCGGGTGAGCTGATCAATGAAGGGACGGTGGAAGTTAGTTACCTCCACCCCAAAGTCAGCCTCCAGCTCAGCCTTGGAGCCGTACACATCCACGCGCGGATATTCAGGGTTGTCGCTAACCCACACCGGGATAGGAGCCCCCCAGAAGCGGTTACGGGAAATAGACCAGTCGCGGGCGCCAGCCAGCCACTTGCCGAAAATACCGTCCTTGATGTGCTCAGGCACCCAGGTGATCTGCTGGTTTAGCTCCACCATGCGCTCGCGGATCTCAGTGACCTTAACGAACCAGGAGCTTACGGCCTTGTACATAAGGGGCTTGCGGCAGCGCCAGCAGTGCGGGTAGGAGTGCACATAGGACTTTTCACGCACCAGCACGGCGCGGATCTCGGGTGCGCGGCGGGCGATAGGGCCGGCCTGTTCACGCAGGTCAGCCACCACGTAGCGGTTCGCGTCGAAGATCTGCATACCTTCGTAGTCGCTGACCTCACGGGTGAAGATACCGCCCTCATCGACGGGCAGCACCACGCCGATGCCGTACTCCATGCAGGTCCACATGTCGTCTTCACCGAAGGCGGGAGCCTGGTGGACCAGGCCGGTACCGTCAGTGGTGGTCACGTAGTCGGCGGCGATGATCGACCAGCCGTTGGGGCCGGGGGCGGCGCCTTGGGCGCGACGCTCAGGGGTGTCGAAGTAGTCGTAGATGGGGTGGTAGTGCGTGCCTACCAGCTCGCTACCCTTGTAGGTGGCGACGACGCTCGGCTCCTCGCCCAGCTCCTTGGCGTAGGCGCCAATTAGGTCTGAAGCGATGATTACGCGCTCACCAGCCAGCTTACTGTTGTGGGCGGCGTCGACCTCTACCAGCGAGTACTCAATTTCCGGACCCACCGCAACGGCGGAGTTAGAGGGCAGGGTCCACGGCGTGGTGGTCCAGATCAGTGCCAGCTCAGGGCGCGCAGAGTCTTCACGTAGCTTCTTTTCTAGGCGCAACCCAACCGTGACGGTGTTGTCGGTGCGGTCCTGGTAGACGTCGTCATCCATCTTGAGCTCGTGGTTGCTCAGCGGAGTGCGGTCGTTCCAGCAGTAAGGCAGCACGCGGTGGCCCTGGTAGGCCAGGCCCTTGTCATAAAGCTGCTTAAAGGCCCACAGCACCGACTCAGTGTAGTCGGGGTCTAGGGTCTTGTAGTCGTGTTCGAAGTCCACCCAGCGGGCCTGGCGGGTGACGTAGTCTTCCCATTCCTTGGTGTAGCGCAGCACCGAGGAGCGGCAGGCCTCATTGAACTTTTCGATGCCGATGCCGCCGGGGCGGGTGATCTCAGTGACGTCCTCAATGCCTAGCTGACGCTGGGCCTCAAGCTCTGCGGGCAGACCGTGGGTGTCCCAACCAAAACGGCGCTCAACGCGGTGGCCCTTTTGGGTCTGGAAGCGGCCCACTGCGTCCTTAGCGTAGCCAGTGATCAGGTGACCATAGTGGGGCAGACCGTTAGCGAAAGGCGGGCCGTCATAAAAAACGAACTCGTTGTCTCCATTGCGGCCGGTCGCACGGTTTTCAACGCTGGCGCGGAAAGTGTCATCCTGCTTCCAGTAAGCCAGGATTTCTTCTTCAATGCGGGGCAGGTTCGGGGAAGCGGGAACTGCTTGGCCCGGGCGGTGAAGCGGATAGAATGCGTCGCCGTTATGCGCAAAGTTGGACATTTTGCCTCTTGAAGTCCTCGTACGATCCTTGTCACGAGGACGACCCAAGCTAACCCTAAGGCCAGCTTTTAGCCGCGGTACCACCTCGCTTGCCCAGCTAGCCAGCCACGCAAAGCCCGGTAGGGCCTTGCAGCTAGCAGCCAAAGCCGCTTAATTGGCGCTATAACGTTGCGACCGTCCGGTTCTACTAGGGGGCCAGCGCGTTTTGCAGCAGAGCCAACTAGAGCTAACTGCCAGTTAACGCTAACCCCGGTTCTTCCGGAAGCTCACCGGTGATATCCGCGAGTGCGGCCGGGTCAATGCTTATGCCCTAGCATTTTATGGCTAGGTTCTTATGCCTGCCACATTGTAGGGCGTGAGATTACCCGCAAAGTGCCGGCAGCTTACGCAGCGTGCCGGCAGTTTAAAAGTGCCGGCAGTTTAAGTGTGGCTGTGGGTGTTGGTTAAAGCGCTGAGGTATTTAAGGCAAGCGTTGCACGTTTAACGTGTGCCTGGTGCGCATCTGGGGCCGTGATCGTGAGAGAATCAGGTTTATGTCTGCAAATTCTTCCACTGGCAACGCACGGTTTTTTGCGTCCCAGACGCACACGCCTAACGCTCCTGCCAAGGTCAGCGCTGATGGCCTAGAGCAGCGTTGGAACGAAACCTGGTCTCAACAGGGCACCTACGACTTTGACCGCAACGCTGAGCGGCATGAAGTGTTTTCTATTGACACTCCCCCGCCCACTGTTTCTGGTTCACTGCACGTGGGACACGTCTTTTCTTACTCCCACACTGACACGGTGGCTCGTTACCAGCGTATGCGTGGTAAGGCTGTGTTCTATCCCATGGGTTGGGATGACAATGGCCTGCCTACTGAGCGTCGCGTACAGAACTACTTTGGGGTGCGCTGCGATCCTTCGCTGCCTTATGTGGAGAATTTTGAGCCCCCGCATGTGGGTGGTGAAGGTAAGTCCATTAAGGCTCGCGATCAGGTGCCCGTTTCGCGCCGTAACTTCGTGGAGCTATGTGAGCGCCTAACTCTTGAAGATGAGAAGCAGTTTGAGGATCTGTGGCGCACTCTTGGTTTGAGTGTGGATTGGTCTTCTACCTACCAGACTATTGGTGAGCGTGCCCGTAAGGTGGCGCAGGCTGCGTTCTTGCGTAACTTGGCGCGTGGTGAGGCTTACCAGGCGCAGGCTCCGGGTCTGTGGGATGTAACTTTCCAGACTGCTGTGGCCCAGGCTGAGCTAGAGAGCCGCGAGTACCCGGGTTTCTACCACCGTTTGGCTTTCCACATTACCGACGCCGAGGTGGCTGCTAAGGCTGCGGCGGCGGGCGCCCCGATTGAAAATGGGGTTGATGTTTATATTGAGACCACTCGCCCTGAGCTACTGCCGGCTTGTGTGGCTTTGGTGGCTCACCCCGACGACGAGCGCTACCAGCCCCTGTTTGGCACCACGGTTTCTAGCCCGGTGTTTGGGGTTGAGGTGCCGGTGCTGCCTCACCCTGAGGCCGAAAAGGACAAGGGTGCCGGTATTGCTATGTGCTGTACCTTTGGTGACACCACCGATATTGACTGGTGGCGTGACCTGAAGCTGCCTTTGCGCGCGGTGCTGCGTAAGGATGGGCGCCTGGAGCTGGAGACCCCTGAGTGGATCACTAGTGAGTCGGGCCGCCAGGTTTATGAGCAGATGGCTGGTAAGACTACTTTCTCTGCCCGCGAGGTGCTGGTTAAGCAGCTGCGTGAAAGCGGTGAGATGAGTGGTGAGCCCACTAAGACGGTGCGTCAGACTAACTTCTTCGAAAAGGGCGACAAGCCCCTGGAGATTGTTACTTCGCGTCAGTGGTACATCCGCAATGGTGGTAAGCCTTGGACTAACCCTGCTAGCGGCAAGGATCTAAACGCTGAGCTGCTAGAGCGCGGCCAGGAGCTTAAGTTCCACCCTGACTTTATGCGCGTGCGCTACGAGAACTGGGTTAAGGGTCTAAACAATGACTGGCTGATTTCGCGTCAGCGTTTCTTTGGGGTGCCCTTCCCGCTGTGGTACCAGGTGGATGCTAACGGCGATGTGGACTACAACGCCATCATCACCCCTGATGAGAGCGCCCTGCCGGTCGACCCCTCTAGTGACGTGCCCGCAGGTTACAGCGCTGAGCAGCGTGGTGTTCCTGGTGGTTTCGTTGGCGAGCTAGACATTATGGACACCTGGGCTACCTCTTCCCTGTCTGCCCAGCTGGTTTCTGGCTGGCTAAACGATGAGGACCTATTCAAGCGGGTTTACCCGATGGATATTCGCCCTCAGGGCCAGGACATTATCCGTACCTGGCTGTTCTCTTCCGTGGTGCGCGCCGACCTTGAGTTTGGCGCTCTGCCTTGGAAGCACGCCGGTATTTCTGGCTGGATCTTGGACTCTGACCACAAGAAGATGAGTAAGTCTAAGGGTAATGTGGTCACCCCCAAGGGCCTGCTGGAAAAGTATGGCTCTGACGCGGTGCGTTACTGGGCTACTTCGGCGCGTCTGGGTCTAGATGCAGCCTTTGAAGAGGCCCAGATTAAGATCGGTCGCCGCCTGGCCATTAAGATCCTTAACGCCTCTAAGTTTGCCCTGTCTATGGGTCTGCCTTGGGACGCCGATGAGGCCACTAAGGCTGCTGCCCCGGCCCCCAGCCTGGATGCTAGCGAGGTTAGCGAGCCAGTTGACCAGGCCGTGCTGCTGGGCTTGGCTGATGTGGTCGACGCCGCCACGGCCGCTTTTGACAACTTCGAGCACGCCCGCGCCCTAGAAGTGGCTGAGTCCTTCTTCTGGACTTTCTGCGACGACTACATTGAGCTGATTAAGGACCGCGCCAACGACTTTGAGGGCAACCACCGCCCCGAGGCCGTACGTAGCGCCCGCACTACCCTAGCTATCGCGGTAGACACCTTCGTGCGTCTGTTCGCCCCGTTCATGCCGTTTGCCACTGAAGAGGTGTGGTCTTGGTACCGCACCGGCAGCGTGCACCGCGCCCCCTGGCCCACCAGCGACTGGCTGCGTGAGGCTGCTAGCGGGGCCGACGTCGAACTGGTGGGCGCCGTCGGACAGGTGCTAGCCAGCCTACGTAAGCTCAAGTCTGAAGCTAAGACCAGCCAGAAGACCCCGATCCTGGAGGTCACCTTGGAGCTGCCCGAGCAGCTAGCTAAGCAGGTAGAGCTGGTGCGCACGGACCTAATTGAAGCCGCCAAGGTAACCGGCGAGTTTACGGTCAACGCCAGCGACAGCTGCGAAAGTGCCACTGTGGTTTCCTCAACTTTGGGGCAAGCCCCAGCTAAGCAGGCCCCAGCTAAGCAGGCTCCGGCTAAGCAGACTCCGACCTGGGCCGAGATTTTATTCCCGGATGCCGATAGGAACCGCCAGTAGCCGCGCCATCTGGTAAATCACCCCGTTAAAAGCGGTTGGTGCTCGATTTTATTCATCGAGTATCAACCGCTTTTATCTACCAAACATAATTTGTAGAATTCCTACAAGGCTAGTAGAACCCTACAATTTGTTTTTTCTGCAATAATGGGGCCGTGACTCAAAGCCCTGCTCAGATTGCTGCCCAAACCTCGTCACCGCTCATTCATGAGCTAGAAGAAACCTGGAGCGTGCCATGGTTGCTGGCCGACCGGGTTAAGCGGCTACCTGACAAGCCGCTGGTGGCCAAGCGTAACGCCGCTGGTGACGGTTGGGATGAGGTAAGCGCCCGCCAATTCCAAAGTGAAGTAGATACCCTAGCGCGCGGCCTAGTTGGTCTAGGTCTAGAAGCTGGTCAGCGCGTGGGCATCATGGCCCACACCTCCTATGAGTGGATGCTTATCGACATGGCGATCTCCCGCGCCGGGCTGGTTAGCGTGCCGATCTATGAAACTTCCTCTTCTGAGCAGATCCAGTGGATTCTAACTAACGCACAGGTGCGTCTAGTTTTCACTGAGAACGCCAAACTAGCCAAGCTGGTTTACCAGGCCTCCCAGGAAGCCAAGCAGCAGGTTTCGGTGTTCTCCCTGGCCGATGAGGCTATTGCCAAGGTCAACAGCGCCGGCGAGAACATCGACATGGATGTGGTGGAGCAGCGTACCAAGGCCCTGCGTATCGACGACATTTACTCCATCGTTTACACCTCGGGCACCACCGGCCGCCCCAAGGGTGCAGTACTAACCCACCGTAACGCTGCTGGCCTACCCCATAACGGTGTGGACTGGATTCCCCAGGTGCTGCGCGGCGAGGATGTGCGCCTGTTGCTGTTCTTGCCGCTAGCCCACGTCTATGCGCGTTTCTTGCAGCTGCTAGCTATTGGTGGCGACGGCGTGGTGGGCCACTGCGCAAACGTTAAGACCCTGCTACCTGACCTACAGTCTTTCCACCCCACCTACCTGCTATGTGTGCCGCGCGTTTTGGAAAAGGTTTATAACGCTGCCGACGCTAAGGCCGGCTCGGGCACCAAGCTGAAGATTTTCCGTTGGGCTGCCAAGGTGGCTATTACCTATTCGCGCGCTCTGGATGAGGCAGGCCCCTCTACTTCTTTGAAGCTCGCCCACCGCGCCGCTGACCGCCTGGTTTACTCCACTTTGCGTTCCATGCTGGGTGGAAACGTACGCTACGTGATTTCTGGTGGCGGCCCGCTAGGTGAGCGTCTGGGGCACTTCTACCGTGGCGTGGGCATGAGCGTGCTTGAAGGCTATGGCCTGACTGAAACCATTGGCCCTGCCACCGTTAACACTGCGGTGCAGTCCAAGATTGGCACTGTTGGCCCGCCGGTTACCGGCAATAGCGTGCGCGTAACCGTAGATGGCGACATTGAAATTAAGGGTATCGGCGTTTTTGCCGGCTACCTGAACAATGATGAAGCCAACGCGGAAGCTTTCACCGCTGACGGCTGGCTGCGCACCGGTGACATTGGTTCGCTCGACGAGGACGGCTACCTGCGTATCACCGGACGCCGCAAGGAACTGATCATTACTGCCGGCGGTAAGAACGTAGCTCCGGCTATTTTGGAAGACCGCCTGCGTGGTCACCCGCTGGTCAGCCAGGTGGTAGTGGTTGGTGACAACCAGCCTTTCATCTCTGCCCTAATCACGCTGGATGCGGACATGCTGCCGCAGTGGCTTAAGAACCACGGCCTAGAAGAGATGAGCGTGGAGCAGGCCGCGAAGAACCCTGAGGTACTAGCAGCTCTAGACCGCGCCGTCGAACGCACCAACGAGGCCGTCTCCCGAGCAGAATCTATCCGCTCTTTCCGCGTGCTCACCGATGACTTCACTGAAGCCAATGGTTTGCTTACCCCCTCGCTGAAGGTTAAGCGCGCAGCGGCACTGGCTAAGTATGCGGACGTAGTTGACTCTATCTACGCCTCCAAGGCCAGCTCCATGCCCACCGACTGACACACAGCACCTGTAAACACAGGTAACCACACTCAAATACAGGTAACCACAGACAAATACAGGTAATTTCATTTACAGGCAATTTCATCCCTTCCCTATAAAAATAACGCGTATTTTTATAGGGAAGGGATGATTTTAGGTGTAACTGTAAGGGATAGTTCTAGATGTAAACCTTTTGGGTATAACTAGTGGCCGGGCAGATTTTAACTGCAACGACGACGTCGCCCCACTGCCCCAGCCGGCAAGCAGCTACAGGCCGGCAAGCAGCTACATGTAGTTAGTTACCCCGGCCTTTAAGCCGCATAGTCTCACGCCTACCCCGAGTGTTATCCCGGCTAGCAGTGCGTTGAGATTGGCGTGCCAAACGGGCGTCACGGTTAAGTTCGTTTCGCTCAGACTCCCGGCGCATCCGCTGGTAGCGCTCCAACACCTCTGGGCTTAAGTCGCCTTGGGTTAAAGCCTGACCAACAGCGCAGCCCGGCTCACCACTATGGCTACAGTCGCGATAGCGGCATTGCTCAGCCAGGGCAGCGATCTGCGTGAAAGTTTGGTCTACTGCCTCAGCATTCGCAGTGGCCCCCAAAGCCCGAATTCCAGGGGTGTCAATAATATTTACCTCCCCCTGCAACAGTTGGCGTGAAGTGGTGGTGTGGCGGCCTTTACCATCCGCCGCCCGCACTTTACCGGTAGCGAGGCTAGTGCCTAAAAGCGCATTGGTAAGCGTGGATTTACCCGCACCTGAGCGTCCCACCAGCACTAAAGTATCCCCGGGGATAAAGCTTTCTTTTAGCCTAGCTACCGCCTGGGTATCGGCGGTGTTTAACGCCGTCACCGACTCCACTAAGGGCTCGCATTGCTCAATTGCGCCCTGGATTTCTTGGCCCGCCACCAGGTCTGCTTTAGTTAGCACTACCCGCGCCCTGATAGCACTGGCGTGGGCTATCGCCACAAACCGCTCGACCCGCCCAATTGAGAAGGCCGGCTGCAATGGCTCTACAATCACTAACTCATCCACATTGGCGGCGATAGCTTGGCTGAGCCCAAAGCCGCTGGCAGCGGGGCGTTCAATGTAGCTGGTGCGCGGCATGATTTCTACGGCGTGGGCGGCGGCCTCCCCCTGGTTTTGCGCCGCATCAGCTAGCGCCACCCAGTCACCTACCACCGGGGGCCATAGCGGGTGGTCCGTGCAGTTACCGGGGGTTGCCAGCGTGATAGCGACGACGCCGTCGCCCTTAACGTCTGAGCCTTGCGTTATCTGGGCGCTAAAGGCACCTCTATGCACAGCCACTACCTGCGCTAAAGAAATATTTTCACCGTAGTTCATTTGGGCTACAGCGAAATATGCCTGCACCCGCGCTGTTTTAGTGCTCATCATGTTCTCCTGCTTATGCCCGGGCTAGAGGGCCTCACGCCGTAAACCTTGACGCAACCGTTTCATGGCATGCCAAACCAAAACAACCCCAACCAACGCCCAAAACGCAGCCACAGTTAGATCAGTTAACACAGCCACCGGATTTAACACCAATCCCGGCTGGTTAAAGCAGCGCGCTAACGGGGTCACATAACTAAACCAAACCAGCCAGGCCGGATAATACTTAAGCGGCACAATCACGCCAGTAAGAATCGGCAGTAAAGCAGCCACCGTATTAGCCCCAGTGTATGGGTCAGACAAATCCACCCCGATACCACCAGCACCAACCCCTAACAACACCCCGCAAACCAGGGACAAGCCAAACAAGCCCA